>Ga0214923_10000255_pt1 | contig 81921 bp, 72 predicted proteins | sample LL1510_MetaG_FD_177993 | JGI IMG/M metagenome (GOLD analysis project Ga0214923, IMG submission 177993) | Freshwater microbial communities from Lake Lanier, Atlanta, Georgia, United States - LL-1510 | ecosystem: Environmental > Aquatic > Freshwater > Lake | place: USA: Georgia | collected...
GCCTGTTAAAAAATGGCCTAGACTTATAAAAAATAACTCTCTTTCAGGTGCTCTTGAAATAGCAATAATCCCTATCCTTTGATTTCCTTACACGCATTGGGGTTAAAGCGATTTTTGACGCTCTGCCTCGAGTTCCTCCCAGCGAGCGTAGCTACAGGCAATCTGGTCCTCAAGAGTAGCGAGTAGTTTTTCTATTTCAGGAAGTTTTTCGGGTTCTTTTTTATAGAATAGCGGATCACAGAGTTTGTTTAATAGGGATTGCTTTTCTGCTTCATACTGCTCAATGCGTGAGGGAAGAGCCTTTAATTCACGTTCTTGCGCTTTAAGAAAGGATATGGGGCGTGATAGCGGAGTGGGAGGTTTTTTATGAGGGGACAAGATGATCGGCGGCATTTCCTTTTTAGCAGTGCGACGCTGAGACATCCAATCATCATATCCTCCACTATACTCCATAATTCCCCCTGCTCCTTCAAAAACAAGTGTGCTCGTCACCACATTATTTAAAAAAGCACGATCGTGTGAAACGAGAAGAAGTGTTCCCTTATAGTCTATGACGAGTTCCTCGAGGAGTTCCATGGTTTCGGCATCCAGATCATTGGTTGGTTCATCCATAACCAGGACATTGGTGGGTTGAAGAAAAAGTTTCGCCAGGAGCAAGCGATTGCGTTCTCCTCCAGAAAGAAATTTTGCTGGCATCCTAATGCGTTCGCGAGAAAACAGAAAATCCTCAAGGTAGCTGTGAATATGACGTGGTCGTCCTTGAAAAATGATGGTGTCAGCATCTCCAGCGACATTAGCGACAACGCTTTTTTCTGGATCGATGGTTCCGCGTAGCTGATCGAAGTAGAGGATTTGTAGTTTTGTGCCAAAATGTATGGATCCGTGATGAGGGGCTATTTGTCCAAGTAGGAGTTTGAGTAGTGTGGTTTTCCCGCTTCCATTAGTACCAATAATGCCAATTTTATCGCCGCGCCAGATGGTTGTTGTGAACTTGTTGATAATAGGCTCTTGATCATAAGCAAAGCTAATCTCTTTGGCTTCGATGACTTTTTGGCCGGAAGAATCTCCTTCCTGTAAGTTAATACGTACTTTTCCTTGGCGCTCGCGGCGTTGCATTCGTTCTTGCCGTAATTTTTCCAGTGCTCGTACACGTCCTTCATTTCTTGTTCTTCGAGCTTTCACACCTTGCCGCAGCCAGACTTCTTCTTGGGCAAGTTTTTTATCAAAGGAAGACCACTGTTTTTCTTCCGCATCTAACCAGGCGGCTTTTCTTGATAGATACGTTAGGTAATCACAATCCCAGCTTGTAAGATTTCCTCGGTCTAATTCTAAAATACGAGTTGCTAGTTTTTTTAAAAAAGCACGATCATGGGTGACAAAAAAAAGCGTGATGGGTGTTGTCAGTAAAAATTCTTCCAACCAGAGAATCGTGTTAAGATCCAGGTGGTTCGTGGGTTCATCGAGCAGAAGAAGATCAGGCTTGGAAGCAAGTGCACGTGCTAAGAGTGTGCGGCGTTTTAACCCTCCTGAGAGTGAGGTGAAGGAGGCGTCTATGCTTAGGTCCATCTTTTCGGCTAATGCTTCAAGGCGTCTATCGCTTTCCCATTCTTCTTCATAAACGTTGGGGTTGAGTCCAGAACGGATCACGTCAATAACCGAACCAGTGATATGTTCTGGAATCTCTTGTGAGAGATAACTCGTGATTGTTGATTGCGGGCAAATAATTTCTCCTAAGCGAGGTGTTTCTTCTCTAGTCATCAGGCGCATGAGGCTTGTCTTGCCACTTCCGTTGCGTCCTAGCAGAGCAATCCGCTCACCAGATTTGATCTGAAGATCGACATGATCGAGTAATGGTAGGTCGCCATAGCTGAGGCTTACTTGATAGAGTTGAAAAAGGGGCATGGGATGAAAGAGAGAGACTGTTCAATGGGCAAGGTTAACCCGAATATTTCACACTAAATCTATTACGGCTTGTGGAAAGCTCTATTATTACTGCGTTGGTCTCCTTCACCCGCCTTGTACTAACACGCTTTGCACAGCACCTCATTACGATTGAGTATGAAATATCCGGATTAAAAATATTATTGTTGAGAAATAAGCCTGTTGAGAAATTCTCTTCCTTTACCAACATTCGTATTAATGGGAATGTCTTGCCTGCATAACGGGCATTTTTCTGGTGCCCATGCTTGGAGGTTGAGCGAAATGAGGGCTTGAAGCTTTGGAATATGACCCATCTCTTCTTGAGTAATACCGCCACGGTTACAGAGAACGCCAAGCCCCACAACATATCCGCCTAGAGAGCGTACAAGCGCTATGACTTTCTTAACAGAGCCGCCAGTTGTAAGGACATCTTCTAATACAAGAACATTTTTTTTAGCTAGAAGCTTGTCGTAACCACGTTGAATCACAAAGTCTTTAGTGCCCTCTATTTTCTCGGCATAGAGAGCAAGAATATCGCGATCACAGAGCTTGGAGAGATGATAGGCCGTCCATTGTGAGAGAACAATCCCGCCGAGGGCAGGAGCAATCACCACATCAATATGATCCTGAAAAAAGTATTGCGCAAAGAGATGGCATAAATCTGAAATGGCAGAAGTGTGGGGATAAATCGCATCTTTATTAAAGTATGACGAACCATGTTTTCCTGAGGTGTAAACAATATGGCTATCTGTTAGAAGCGCTCCACAATGAGCTAAAAGACTAGAGACATCTATTTGGTTCATGAGATTATTTTTCTTATGAGAAGGTCTAACTTCTCTGTTTCATGACGGGCTGCTTCTGCAAAATTTTCCTCTTTCGAAGCGAAAATAATACCCCTCGAGGAGTTAATAATCATCCCAGTGCCCTGATTGTTACGGGCTGCAATTACTGTTTTCTCGACAGAACCTCCTTGGGCTCCAATTCCTGGAATCAGCAAGGGCATATTACCCACAATTTTTCGCACATGGCTTAGTTCTTCTGGATAAGTTGCTCCAACCACAAGACCGCAATTATGATGAGTGTTCCAATCCTTGGCAACACGACTGGCAATAATTTTATAAAGTGATTCTCCACTTAGTGAGAGATTTTGAAACTCTCCTGAACCACTATTAGAAGTGCGACAAAGGATAAAGATTCCTTTCTCTGGACGCGCAAGAAATGGCTCGAGCGCTTCTTTTCCTAGGTAAGGATGGAGAGTGATGGCATCAGCTTTGAGATAATCAAATGCAAAGGTCACTGTGCCATGGTTAGTGTTACCTATGTCAGCCCGTTTTGCATCCAGTATGACCGGGACCTTTGGAGCAATCTTATGAATCAGGAGGATTGTTTCTTGTAGAGCTACCATTCCTAGAGCCCCGTAAGCTTCATAAAAAGCAGTATTAGGCTTATAAGCGCAGACAAGATCATGCGTTGATTCAATAATTCTACGATTAAAAGAAATAAGGCTTTTTACAAGATCGACATTGCCTTGGATATCATACTTCACGGCAGAAGCAGGAAGTTTTAATAACTCACTATCAAGTCCTATGCAGAGAAAACGACCATGTGACCAGTGAGACTCAAGCAATGTTTGAAAATGTCGTATAGGCATAACAGCTGAAAGATAAATAATGTGGACGTTGTTTTTACGGATGCTTTTATCCAATAAATTTTAGATTTAATATTTTTTTAGTCTGGTGCTAGGAGCCAGAATCATTACTTGTTTTATCTAGGATAAAAGGATGCTTCTATAGATAGAGCTATAGGCCTATCTACAGAAATGACAGCATCAAATCATCTTAGCATTCATCCAAAGAAGTTATGCCTTTCTCAAGAGGTGGTGGAGGCGAGGGGAGTTGAACCCCTGTGTCCGAGACTAACAAATACGTCCGTCTACATGCATATGTCTATTTTTATTTAGAAGACTGGCTGCGATAGACAAGCGCTACCTTCCTTCGAGAGTCCACGAAATAATTCGCCTTAGAACGCGGTCTCTCCGCTCTAGAACTAGCCTGTTAGTGTCGCTCGCACACCTAACAGGCATCAGTGTGAGAACGTCGCAGACTAATTAAGCTGCGAGAGCTGCAGTTTCGCCGAAGCTAGCTGCAAATGTTGCATTTTTTGCATTTATTTGATTGACCAGATTTTTTACGAGGCCAACTGATCATCCTCGGCGTGCAAAACGTATCAAAAGCTTCGGATCGAAACCAGTGCGCCCCCACATCATTGTGAAATTACGAACCTATTTCAAGAGAGAGGAGAATACAAATGATTTCTTTTGTTTAGATTCGCTTGGGTAAGATTTCAAACTTGTAACTTGTTATCCTATACGATCTATGCTCATCGTAAAAAGCGTATTGTTAAAGGATAGGTATAGTAGATGCCATTGTTAGTTCTTATGGCTCCTAACACCGGTAACAAGAGCCATGCAATGAAGAGCACGGGTAAGATGAGGATTCCCACAAAGACAAAAATTAAACCTCCAGCAATCAGGAGGTAAAGAGTGTAGGAGATTTGAAAATTTAAAACTTCTTTACCAGTACGGTCTATTTCATCGCTTTCAGAGCGTTTCAAGAGCCAAATGGTGAGAGGAACTAAAATGTGAGCTAATACAATTGGGAGCAACAGACCGCTTAAACCAGAAAGGTGCAGACCCATACACCAAGAACGTGCTGATTCTTTACTAAGTTCTAATTTGGAAAAAATAGGTGTTTCTGGTAGTTTCATAAAACAAATTTGGAAAAGAGTTCGTCAAGTATTCCACGGGAAAGAAAAAATAAATTTTCTAAAGATTGCATTCTTTTGCTTAGCGATTATTTTCTTTCGGAAAATCTTTTTATTTTTATGTACAACCGCAGAGTCGTTATTACAGGTCTTGGTGTTGTTAGCCCGGTTGGGAATGACATTGCTACCTTCTGGAAAAATCTTACCGAAGGTCGTAGTGGTATTACGCCCTATAGCGCTTTTAACTCGGAGGGTTATGATTGCAAAATCGCAGGAGAAGTCAAAGGTATTGATCTCAACTCTTTTTTTAAATCACCCAAGGATGGACGGCGTTCTGATCGTTTTACGCAATTTGCCATGGCAGCGTCTAAGATGGCACTTGCTGATGCTGCTTTTGATTTAGCAACAATTAACCTCGAGCGTGTTGGAGTCATGATTGGAAGTGGTATTGGTGGGCTTCAAAGCATGGAGCTTGAAACAAAGCGTCTCTATGAAAAAGGGCCTTCTCGTGTTTCTCCTTTCACTATTCCAATGATGATTAGCAATATGGCGAGTGGACTTGTGTCGATGGAATTTGGTTTTTGCGGACCCAATATGTCGATTGTAACAGCCTGTGCGACATCAAATAATACGATCGGAGAGGCATGGCGTATTATTAAATTTGGTGATGCAGATGCCTTTGTGGCAGGCGGAACGGAGGCGACAGTTTCACCCCTTGGTATTGCAGGATTTGCTTCGATGAGAGCATTAAGCACACGCAACCATGAACCAGAAAAAGCCTCTCGTCCCTTTGATCAAGATCGTGATGGCTTTGTCATGGGAGAAGGAGCGGGGATTCTTGTGATTGAAGAGCTCGAGCATGCAAAACGCCGTGGGGCCTCCATCTATTGTGAATTAGTAGGCTATGGTCTTGGTGCAGATGCCTATCATATGACATCTCCTCTGCCAGAGGGTGAGGGAGCAAGCCGTTGTATGCAGATGGCGATGAAGCATGGTCATATTAATCCTGAAGATATTGATTATATCAATGCTCATGGAACATCGACCCCGATTGGGGATATTTGTGAAAGCAAAGCAATTAAGCATGCACTCGGCCCCCATGCCTACAAGCTGCCTGTAAGCTCGACAAAATCAATGACTGGACACTTGCTCGGTGCGGCTGGTGGTATTGAGTTAGCTGCATGTGTTCTTGCTATTAAGCATGGCGTCATTCCACCAACCATTAACCTGGATCATCCTGATCCTGAATGCGACTTAGACTACGTTCCTCATGTAGCTCGAGAATCAAAAGTACGGGTTCTATGAGTAACTCATTTGGATTTGGGGGACATAATGCAACGCTCATTGTAAAAGAATTTGTTGGATAATATTTGTGTTTTTCTACAGACACTCCAGGCGCATTGTTAAAAGGTTCTTAAGGTTTGATTCTTGATTGTCTGAGTAGTCGATTTGTTCAAAAAAATCGTTTTAGTAGCTTTTTAAAAAAAGCGATATCCGCATTGGTACCTTCTTTACTAGCCCGGATGTTTCACACTCAATCTATTACGGCTTGTGGAAAGCTCATAATTACTGCGTTGGTCTCGAATTGTGATTTGGGTAAAACCAGTTGCTCGGGAGAGCCTGATGGGCTGCCTAAAGGCAGTCTCCACCGCGGGGCAGTCTCCACCGCGGTCTCTTGGGCCGCCGGTGGTGTCACCATCAGCCTTCGCGTCCTCCTCGTCACGATCAGTATGAAATATCCGGGCTAGTTCGCTCCGTCAGTGAGTTAGGTTGATAGATTTGGCAGGGCATTAAAGGTAAAAAATATCTCTTGGTTTTTTTTAATCTACATACATGTTGTAACTTCCAGAGCGAAGAAAGTATTTTTATGATTTTTGGACAGTCAGGGAGAACTTGATCCTGCAAATCATGAATAGGAGATCCGAGTAAACTCCATGTTGTTGGTATGTTGAGGGTACCTATTTTTTTTCCTGCTTGCAGAAGCCGTAGTAGCCATTTTCTGAACATTCTATTTTTATCCTCAGCATCAAAGAAAAAACCTTCTTTCAGTAAGGATGCGCGAAAAAAGAATGTGCTCACTAAAAAATGAGGCTCGGTGATCCAGAGATACTCTAATGAAAATGGAGTTGGAGGGTGAGGGATGATTTTTTTTGTAATATTGTCATGAACGAGTGCTCCTGTAAATAAGACGTCAATTTCTGGGTGAGCAAGAAAATATTTTTCTACATTTAAAAGAGAGCCATCAAGATACTGTTCCCCAGCTTGCAGAAATCCCACAAAGGTTCCTGTCGTACGTTTTAAGGCCCGTTGTAGACCTTCGTTAAAGGTTACGTTTTTTTCTTCAACAAGACGAAGGGTGTAATGTTGCTTCCATTTTGAAAGAGGGAGTTCTTTGGAAAGTTTACTCCATAGATTATTTGTGGCGCCAAGATGTTGAAGAATTTGTTCGCTTTTAATACTGCTCTGATCAGCTAAGGAGCTGATTGCACAAGCAAGAAGATCGCCTGTTTTTAAAGATTCTTCATGAATGGTAATGATGGAAAAGCTTGGCGGGGTAAGTTGGTGAGTGGAGAGCTGAAAAGACATATAATAATCAATCTATAATAGAGAATTCAAAAAGATGCGAATGGTATACCTTTATTAAAGGACATTGAGGAAATATCTGGGTTGAGAAGAACCTTTGTTCTTCTTGATCCTATTACCTCGGTGCCAGGACGCTCTTGCGCCAAAGCTAGTCGCAGAAATCTCAGCGTACAACACCTAAAAATTGATCCCTTCAAAGGATACCTGATTCATAAATATCCATGACTAAGCAGAGAGTTGTTAGTGAAGCTGAGTTAACAATTCAATGGGTTCCTTAGAAAGATTAGCTTCTTTAATAAGATGTGAAAGCAAGATCAAGGAGGCAAGAGCATCAGAGAGGGCTTCGTGCCAACGAAAATCAGGAAGAAGGCAGATTAATGTGTCAAAGAGTTGAAAATATAAGATGAGGTCTTCAAGTTTATAAGAAGGGAGCCCAGGAGTCATTTTTCTACTAAGAGTAAGTGTGTCAATCCATGGCCCAAAACCATGCATAGGAAAAATACGTAAAAAACGACGTTCTGTGCCACGTCCATGTGCCACGAGATAACGACCAACAAGACGTTTTTGAAATTCTGGCCATAGCGTGTACATCGAAGGAGCTTCGTGAAGATGATGATTGGATATACCATGGAGCTTCTGTGCTCTCCAAGTAACCTCGCATTCTGTTTTTAAATAAGATCGAAAAAAGAGCTGTGGCTGCACTCGTAATTCTTTCATCAAAGCCATGCCAACCTGAATGGGGTAGGTCGTTTCTCCCTTGTATGCCCCAGCGGATTCAAAATCAATAGCCGCAAGAGATGCTTCTTTGATCGTTGGAGAAGTCATGTACTCATTAACGACTAGGGGCTCTGATCCATAGGAATAGTTTCAAAGGGCATCGTGCTCATTTTTGTAAAACCACTAAAAGGAAAATCAAGGCTAATAATAGCAAAGGTCATAATCCCAATTAACATGGAAAGTAAGACGACCATAGCTCCATGGGTTCTTCCGGGTGATGAGATCATCAAAAGACTGACCAATACTAAAGTTGTTCCCCCAAGAAGAAACAAAATCCACAAAAGAGGTAGTAGCCCTGTGCAAGAATCTTCAATACGCAGCTCGCGATATTTTCTTAATTTTGCTAAATTATCAATACTGCGTTTGAAATAAATGCTTTCTGTTTTTGTGGTCAGAGAAAATGTGAGGTATAGCTTGGAGAGCTTACTAATCAGAGCATCTGCAGCAAGAGTATCTTTTCCTTGCTGAACAATTTTCCATTCATTTTTAATAATAGTCGCCCGATATCCTTTGCAGAGCTGCTGTATCTCCTCTGCATACTTTGGCGTAAAAGCCTGCGCATCGAAATACAAGCTTCTCAAGGCATTGCTTTCTTCATGAAGGTTGAGCGATGTATCCTCATATTGATGCCATGTGGTCGCAACAATAAAGGCCCCTAAGATACCAAAGATCGTGGCAACAGGACCAAGAATGGCATGAGCAATATCATGGTGTGGGTTGCGTTTATGAGGTTCAATTAATTTGCGAGCAAGGTAGATGCCTGCAAGTGATAGTGATGCAGGAATTATCAAACAGAACCAAAAAAGTCCAGGGCAAGTTGCTAAAAAATGTTCAAAATTCATAGCACGAGACATTAGTATAATGAGCTATAACTTTAACAGATGAATTTTTAGGAAAGTTGACTTTTATCTTGGCCTGGCAAGAGATTGTGTTGTCTATCAAATTTACTTGATTTTCTTCATCTTTATTAAGACCGTTAGGGTTTCTAACCCAAATCGAAAAAAAACCATGCTCGCAAAACCAAAGCCTAGCTCTTCAGGACAACAAGTAATAAGACCTTCCTCTCCTTCACCTGCTAGACACGAGAGTGTTTCATTATCTGCGGGAATAAAATCACCTTCAGTTCATCAGATGCCGTCTGTTCCAACACACCCTGTTGTTGTAGGTGATAGAGCAAAAATAACGAATCTGCCTAGCCATGCCAATCCGATTGCTCATTACCCTCATGTTCCAAAAGAAGATGTGATAATAACCAATGTGCATGATCAAAAAGCATCTCAAAGACAGCGATCTTGGGACAGTTTAAAGCTGCCATCAACTAAAATACCCTCAGAGGTGATCAGGCCTCAAAATCCTTACCCTCCAGTTCCAGAGATTAGTTATGGGCCTATAACCGGTGCCTACATTGAACCTTCTGCACCACCAATGCCATCCCCCAAGGCAGGTAGTTTTTTTCCTCCAGTTCCAACGCATCGCATCCTGGTGGAAGAACCAATAAGAAACGCATTTTCAGGCTTACAAAACAAAGCGACAACAACCACTCAAGCCACAGCAAGCAATTTTCAGCCGTCTCTACCACCTGATAAAGATAACGAATATAGCATCAGTGCCGCTCAATGTCGGAAGCTAGCAGAAGACATAGAAAAGATTCGGATGGACCGTATATCGAATACGGATCAAAAATCCTTAACATATCTCCTTCACGCACGGGATGCTTATCTAGAAGCGGCTCGTTGTTTAGAGAAAGCTCATAAGCCTGATTGGACTCGGGAAACTGCGCACACAAAATCACAAGTTTCACATTTTGGAAAAAGCAGCGAACTCGAGGTTGCTTCGCAGAATTACATCAAGGCAGCACATTTTTTCAAGCTTCATGGACTAAAGCAAGAATTACAAGGCCAACATTTGTCTGTTAATGAGGTTAAGGCGAATTATTACTTGTCTAATGCTCGGGTTTATGAAACAGGCCTACAAGCTGGTAAGGATTATTCACTCGTGCAATTTCTTAATGAATATAAAGAAAGCAAAATAGGCGCTTTGGAGAGCCGGTGTGCAGACGTTCTTGATTTTCAACCACAAATAGATGCCTTAAAGATAGAAGAAGGAAATGAAAAGCAGCTCCTGGAATGCCATGTGGCACTCCAGAAAGCACATGGCTACTATTCTACTGCTCTCCAACACCTTAAGGGTTTTGATCCAAAAGTCAAAAATTTCAATATTGAAGCATTAACGCAGTATGAGGCAAAATACCTCTATCCTGATACGCGTTTCGTTGATGCAGGAAATTTAGCATTGCGCTCTGCTCAAGCAGCATTATTCCCTGATTCTGAGCAAGAAAATAGCCAATACCTTTTGAGGAAAGCAGAAATTTATGTTGCAGAAGGAACAGATGCAGGGGCTAAGTATTCTCTAGCTCAATATAAAATAGAAAAAAGCACAGCAGAAGCTCAGAAGGCTCGGCTGGCAAAACAGAATGCCCAGCTCAAGGAAAACAGGCAAATCAATCAATCAATGAGAGGGCGCAGAGGTATATAACTCTGCGCCCTTTAAGGTAAGCAGCTTGTCTAATGAACAACAGGAACAACAATGATGTTGAACTCTACACATTCAACAGTATGTCCAAATCGATTGGTTTTAAAAAAAGAAATTGAGGTTGTTCCAACAGATAAAGGCTGAAAATACCAAGCATAAGTTTGAGGAGCTCCGGGCATAAGTATTTTTTGGCTGTTTTCAATTGTTCCATCGATAGAAGTGCCTAATGAGAGAACCTGTTCTTGAGAGAAGTTTGCAAAATGCCAGCTCTCCCCAATGCTACCATGATTCTGAAGTTGAATCTTAAGTGTCGTGCCGACTGCTATTTCATGAGGGAGATCGCCTTGGTTGCGCGCATCATCCAAAGTCAGTGTTTGCGTTGTTGTCGGTGGTCGATCGATCATTGACGGCTCGATGCTAATGTTATCCGCTAAAGCCATCGTGTGTATGGCTAGAAGGGATGTAAACATGGCAAGAGGGAGGAAGCGTAGAGAAGTTTTCATAAAAAATATTTTTATTGTTTATTGTTGTTAATATTTATGTGTTGTTGTTAACGAAATATGATTTTTATACAATAAAAAATAAAATGACAAGAAAATATTCTTATTGAAATATTCTCATTGGCACTCCAGTTTTTAACAAAAAATCCGGTATTATCTATTCTCTGAGTCCATTTGTTTGTATTATTTTTTCTTAAAAAATGATTGATTCCTGATGGCGCTCAATTAGAGTTCACTCTCACTTTTTAATAAATAAAAAAGCCTTTCCTTTGTTGTCAGTGAATTATAATTTCGTTATTTTTTTACATTTTCCTCTTTTGAATTAAGTTAATGTCGAATTTTTTTCCACGCTGGTCGAATTCCTTACCCCTTAAATTGCTCGTCTCTTTGGCGGTGATCGGTGCTGGGCTTGTGGGTGGTGTGTGGTATTATTTTACACCGAAGTACACCCGCGTTGGTTATCAACCTGATCAACCGGTTCCCTTTTCCCATGCGATCCATGTGCAACAGCTTGGTATGGATTGTCGCTATTGCCATAGTTTTGTCGAAATTGCAGGTCATTCTAATATTCCTAATACACAGACATGTATTAACTGCCATGGTCAAGGAAAAGTTAAGTGGGATAGTCCTCGTCTCGCACCAGTCCAAGAGAGTTGGCAGACTGGGCTGCCCATTCCATGGGTGAGGATTCATAAAGTGCCTGACTACGCCTATTTCAATCACGCAGTGCATGTGAATCGTGGTGTGAGCTGCTATAGCTGTCATGGAGCTATTAATGAAATGTCGGTCGTTTACGAAGCGAAACCTCTGAGTATGGCATGGTGCTTGGAGTGTCATCGTGCACCAGAAAACTTCCTTCGACCACCGAGTGAAATTTATAATATGGAGTGGCATCCTAAATCCTTTGATGCACAACAAGAAATGGGTATGAAATTTAAACAAGAGTGGAATGTGAATCCTCCAGTAACATGCGGAGGCTGTCATAGATAATTTCTTCAAGACGATGAAACATATTTTTTCACATCCTAAGCGTCCTCAACAACCAACTCTGTGGCGCAGCCCTCAAGAAAAGGAAAACACAGCTGAGTTTACTCAATCCCTCGAACGTGAATTTCCGGCCGGCTCCGATCATCTTACCGAACAACAGCAAACGCTAGGCCTCTCGCGTCGTGACTTTCTTCGTTTAACGGGTGCTTCGGCTGCTTTAGCTGGTATTGGTCTTACAGCCTGTCGCCGTCCTGAGGCTTATTTAGTCCCATTCACACGCTCCTCAGAATGGACAATTCCTGGAAAATTTTTGTACTACGCGACCACTATGCCTGCTCCAACAGGTGCTATCCCTCTCGTTGTCACCACCTCAGATGGACGTCCCACAAAGATAGAAGGAAATCCTCTGCATCCCATGAGCAATGGCTCAACCGATGTATTTGCCCAAGCCTCTCTCTTAGATCTCTATAATCCCTATCGTGCTAAATCAGTGAGTCTTGATGGCAAAGAGGTGAAGTCAGCAAAGCTCGATGCTTATCTTGCCAAGCTGCATGAAGAGGCATCTGCTAACGGAGGTGAGGGGATGGCTATTGTTGTTGACCGTACTCTATCGCCAACGCGCGATCGTCTACGTGATGCCTTAATCAAAGAATATCCAAAAATCCAATGGATCGAGTACGAGGCACTTTCAAATCACTTCTTTGAAGAGGCTTGTGACAGTGCGCTAGGTCTAGGTATGCGACCTGTTTACGATTTAAAAAAATCAGATGTTATTCTTTCCCTTGATGCTGATTTTTTAAATCCCTCGGTCGCTGGTTTTGGAATGGCTCATGGATTTTATGAGCGCCGCAATCCAGACGAATCGATGAATCGTCTGTATATTGTCGAAAATAATTACAGCCTAACAGGTGGAATGGCCGATCATCGCCTGAGACTAAAAGCAAGTGAAATTGGTAGTTGGACCGCAGGACTGGCTCTGCACATTGCTCAAAAGACCAATAACATTTCATTACAGAAGCTTGCTAGCGCCTGGATAAAGAATCATGCCAAGACCATCTTTTCTCATGAGTCTGAGCAGTGGCTTGCAGGAGTCGCTCATGATCTTCTGGCCAATCGAACTAAAAGCCTTGTTCTTGTGGGAACCGAGCAACCTGTATCTGTTCAACTAATGGTTCTTGGCATCAATGCTGCATTAGAAAATTTTGGAACAACACTGCACGTGCAGAGTACGGGAAGAAAACCGACAGCTTCGTTAAGCGATCTGGCATTAGCGATCGCGCAGGGTTCGATCAAAACGCTCCTTCTTTTTGAGGTGAACCCTGTCTACACGGCGTCTTCGGAAATAAACTGGGCTGATCTCATACAATCTGTTCCTCAAACACTACATCTTTCCTTATGTGAGGATGAGACGTCAAAAATTTCTCATTGGCACGTACCTGCTGCTCACTATCTCGAATCATGGGGAGATGCAAGAAGCCTTGATGGGACACTGTGCGCAGTTCAACCGATGATTTTACCTCTCTGGAATGGACGCTCCCAATTAGAAGTACTCAATACACTTCTTGGTCAGCCAAAGTCAGAGGGACCAGCATTGATTCGTGAGACATTTCATACGTTGTCCCAAGATGCATCGGAAGCTGCCTGGGATAACTATTTGCATCAAGGGTTTTTGACAGGGAGTGCATGGCCTATGAGTCAACCTTCTTGGAATGATGCTGCTGTACAAGAGAAATTTGTGACATTCAATTCCCGTACAAATAAATTACCAGGTGATTTTGAATGTGTGTTCCTCCCAAGCTCCAGTGTCTATGATGGCCGCTATAGCGGTAACTCGTGGTTGCAGGAAACACCTGACTTTGTTACCAAGCTCACTTGGGACAACGCGTTGCTCATGAGTCCTGCTGATGCACAGCGTTTGGGTTTACAAGATGGTGATTATGTTGAAATGAAGCATGGTACAATCTCTGTTAAGATCGCTATCTTGATAGTACCTGGGCATGCCGATGGTTCGGTGAGTGTTGCTTTAGGATATGGACGTAAAAATATTTCTCATATCATTAATGATGTTGGTTTTAACGCTTATCCATTGCGTAGTCTTGAATCACCTCGTTTTACGACCTCGATTTCTATTCAACCTTTAACCGGCCAGAAGTATATTTTTGCGCAAACACAAGAACATCACAATATGGAAGGTCGTGATCTTGTGCGTGAAGGTACGGTAGGGTCCTACCAAGAGAATCCCAAGTTTGCGCAGACCATGGGGATGGATGGTCATATTCCTCCAAACATTGGCCTTTATACTCGTCCTCCTTTTACGGCACCAGAACAGTGGGGGATGTCCATTGATCTCAATACGTGTATTGGTTGCAATGCTTGCTTGGTTGCCTGTCAAGCTGAAAATAATGTTCCTGTTGTGGGCAAGGACCAAGTGCGTCGTGGTCGCGACATGGCCTGGATTCGTATTGATCGCTGGTTTGCAAGTCCTGATGGCTCGCTAGAGAATCCAGAAATGTTGCCCCAAGCAATCATGTGTCAGCAGTGTGACAATGCTCCTTGTGAAACAGTCTGCCCGGTAAACGCTACTGTACATAGTGAAGACGGACTCAATCTTATGGCTTATAATCGGTGTATTGGCACCCGTTATTGCGCTAACAACTGTCCGTGGAAGGTACGTCGGTTTAATTTCTTTGATTACAACCAACGTCCACTTGATGAACTCTACTATGGTCCCCTTGCCCCTAAGGGGATGGCTGATAGCTTGAAAATGTCGAAAAATCCGAATGTTACTGTTCGTATGCGTGGGGTGATGGAAAAATGTACCTTCTGCTTGCAACGCATTGAAGAAGCAAAAATTGGACGCCTTGTAAAAGCAGGCGCAACTGATTCGCGTAAGACCCCCATGAGTCCATTTAAAACAGCCTGCCAGCAGGCATGCCCATCTGAGTCTATTGTTTTTGGAAATATTGCTGACCCAACAAGTAAAGTATCGAAACGCAAGTCAAATCCGCGTGATTATACAATGCTCAAATACTTAAATACGCGCCCGCGTGTGACCTACTTAGCTCGCATAAAGAATCCAAATTTGAATATGCCAGGGGCTAGTAGTATTGGTCGTGCCAATGGTTTTGGACATCATGAAGCAGATGCTCCATATTCTGCGCAGGCTGACGTAGAGTCGACTCATTTTGATCAAAAGAGTCTCTCTATGCTACAACAATCCAGATCAAACCTAGAGGAAAAGAGCACATTACCTGGTGTTCTTTCCTAAGAAAAAGAGAAACATTACTGATGGAACAAGAAGCTCAACATAATTCTGCAGTACAGACTACGCACGAGCTATCCTCGAGCAAGCACAACGATATTGCTCGTCCCCCTTTGGTTCTCAATAAGCGGACCATGGGCTGGATCAGCAGTTACGTGAGTACTATTGTAGAATCTAAAACACCTCTTTGGTGGTATATTTCCATTGCTGTTACTTCACCCATTGCCTTAATAACCCCTCTGCTCCTTATCTACCTTGTCTCAACAGGAGTGGGAGTTTGGGGTAATAATAGTCCTGTAGCCTGGGCTTGGGATATTACAAACTTTGTTTTCTGGATTGGCATTGGTCATGCTGGCACGTTAATTTCTGCAATCCTCTTTTTAACGCGTCAGAAATGGCGCACTTCAATTAATCGTGCTGCTGAGGCAATGACTTTGTTTGCAGTTGTTTGTGCTGGTCTTTATCCTCTGTTTCATGTTGGTCGTGTTTGGAAGGTCTATTTTTTAGCTCCTATTCCTAATTCGAATGCGATTTGGCAAAACTTTAGAAGTCCTCTTCTTTGGGATGTCTTTGCAGTTTCCACATATTTTACTGTTTCTGTTTTGTTTTGGTACACTGGTTTAATTCCTGATCTTGCAACAATTCGCGATCGGTGTACGACTAAGATGAAAAAATTCTTTTATGGTATTTTAGCACTCGGCTGGCGAGGCGGAAATCGTCAGTGGCGTCATTATGAAATGGCTTATCTTTTACTCGCAGGTCTTTCCACGCCGCTTGTGCTCTCAGTGCATAGCGTTGTTTCTTTTGACTTTGCAACCTCAGTAATTCCTGGCTGGCATGCAACAATTTTCCCACCTTATTTTGTGGCAGGAGCTATTTTTGGTGGTTTTGCCATGGTGCTCACGATCATGCTTCCAGCACGTGCTATTTATCCACAACTTCATGACATGATCACCCCTATGCATATTGATAAAATGTGCAAAGTTATTTTGCTCACAGGATCCATTGTTGGCTATGCTTACTTGATGGAACTCTTCATGGCTTGGTATGGAGCGAACCCGTTTGAGCGTGCTGCCTTTTGGTATCGTGCTTTTGGTCCATATTGGTGGGCTTATTGGAGTATGATGTTTTGTAATGTGATTTCTCCTCAGGTGTTCTGGTCTCCATGGTGCCGTAAAAATATTTTTGCTGTTTTTATCGTCTGTATGTTTGTCAATGCAGGGATGTGGTTTGAGCGCTTTGTGATTATTGCCACAACGCTTGCACGAGATTTTCTTCCCTCTTCGTGGGGAATGTTTCACCCGACATGGGTTGATATTTTTACCTTTATTGGAACTTTTGGTATTTTTGGGACATTATTTCTTCTTTTTGTGCGTTTTTTACCCATGATTTGTATGTTTGAAGTAAAAGCAGTATTGCCTGAAGCCAATCCTCACTATGGAGAAGATCACTAATTCGAAGACGAATATGAAAACCTCTACGATTGCAATTGCCGGTCCCCTTCAAGCTCAGCTCTTTGGATTGGGTATTGAATTTCAAAGTGCCCGTGATCTTTATCATGCTGCTCAAAAAGTGCGTGATGCTGGTTATACAAGATGGGATACTTATTCTCCATTTCCCATTCATGGAATGGATGAAGCCATGGGGCTGCAAAAATCATGGCTTAGTGCCCTAGTTTTTATTGGGGGACTCATGGGATTAAGCTTGGCGCTTTTTTTGGAATTTGGAACTTCTTCATTTCTCTATCCATTAGTAGTTGCAGGTAAACCGACCAATCTTTTTACTATACCTGCTTTTTTTCCAATCATGTTTGAGCTGACTATTTTATTTTCGGCACTCACAGCAACCTTTGGAATGTTTGCCCTCAATGGCCTCCCTCGTTGGAATCATCCTGTGTTTAACTGGGATCGTTTTATGAAAGTCACAGAAGATAAATTTTTTATAGCGATTGAAGCAAGTGACAGAAAATTCTCTTTTGAAGAAACAACTGCTTTGTTAAATTCACTTGGAGGAAGTCATCTTACGGCTATCTATCACGATGCAGAAGAGGAGACTTAATCATCAAGAGAGGGAAATATTTTACAACAAAAGCACAATTTAAAAATCGATAGAATGATTTTCATGAGATGTATTTAAAATTAAAAACTGAAAATAGATTATCGTCAATCATCATAAGAAACGTTTCATGACGCATTACGCCTCACCCATTATTCATTATTTGCCATAGCCATGCTCCGTTATTTTTTTATTGGGTTTTCACTCTCAGTCTTACTGATTGTTTCGATAACAGGTTTCCGTGGTTGGAAATCAAAACGCCCTCCTATTGAGATATTTCCTGATATGGTAAGGCAAGCGAAGTATAAAGCACAGAGTGAAAGTGATTTTTACGCTGATGATCGTTCGGCTCGTCAACACGTTCCGGGAACTGTGCCTCTTGGATATAGCTCTCCTCACGTTGATCAGTCTGATGGTCTGCACCATGATGCTTCTTCAGCAGGTGATGTTATGGGAGATGCGGGTCCTTACGGCAAGATTGAGTTTTCTGCATCACCTGATTATGTGGCAACGGGACGTATAGGGAATCAATGGGGAACAGGAATTCCCTTTGAGGTCACTGCTGCTACTATGAAACGAGGTCGTGAACGTTATAATATCAACTGTGCAGTCTGTCACGGTGCTGTTGGTATGGGTAATGGAATTGTTTCGAAATATGGCCTTAATGGAATTGCAAATCAACAGCAGCAGCGCATTCGTGATATGGCTGATGGCGAAATTTTTAATACGATTACCTGGGGTAAAAACTCAATGATGGGCTATGCCTCGACCATTCAAGTTCCAGATCGATGGGCAATTATTGCATACTTACGGGCATTACAGCGTGCTGAGCATGCCACGCTCCAAGATTTACCAGGGGATATTGCTAAGCAATATCAAAAGCCATCTCTTGATAACACATTGCCAGTAAATTTGCAGTGATTGATGGCTTCTTGATTTTTATTCCAGTTTTTAGGCGTATTAGCTACATTCATCGACGATAAAAAAATATTATTTTTCTAATGGATCAACAAGTAAATAGAAATAGCACCACTCTTCTCGACGTGAAGACGAGTAGCACAGAGAACCAAACATCTCGAGTCAATTGTTTCTTTGATTATAAACATGTGGGAGGGGCTATTTTTAGATTAGTTGCCATTTCTATTCTTTCATGTTTAGGGTGTATTGCACTTGCAATATACAACCCTCGTCAATTTGCTTTTTCTTGGCTTTTTGCTTTTGTTTTTTTTCTCACCATCTGTATTGGAAGTCTTTTTTGGATATTGGTTCATCATGGTATTGATGTGGAGTGGAGTGTTGTCGTCCGACGTCAAATGGAGAATATCGCAAGCCTTTTTCCTACGCTTGCATTCTTGTTTATACCGTTGATTTTTGTTGCTCCACTGCTCTGGAACTGGATGACAGTTCCTCATGGCAGTAACCATGTATTAGTAGAAAAATCTGTATACCTCAACCTTCCTTTTTTTTGGATGAGAGCAGCCTTTTATTTCTTATTTTTTTCTACTGCCTCATTTTTGCTGCGCAAGCTCTCTGTGGCTCAAGATCTCACTGGAAATACAAAATATACAGTTATTGCTCGCAAGGTAACTTTTGCAAGCCTTCCCTTTTTTGGAGTCTGTTTGACTTTTGCAGCTGTAGATTGGCTCATGGGACTAGATTTTAAATGGGTTTCTACTATGTGGGGTGTATATATTTTTGCAGGGTCAGCATTAAGTTCCTTGTGTGTACTGCTTCTTGTTATAACAGCCCTTCGTTCTCTAGGTTATTTTAAGGGGATTATTACCGAGCGTCACTATTCATTAATAGGCCAACTGATGACTGCATTTACTGTTTTTTGGGCCTATATTGGCTTTGATCAATATATGCTCATTTGGTATGCCAATATTCCTGAGGAGACGACTTATTTTCTACGTCGAAATACCGAAAGTTGGTGTATTATGAACATTATCCTTGTTTTAGGTCACTTTGTTGTTCCCTTTTTACTTCTTCTCTTTCGTAATCCAAAAAAGCGTCCAGCGTATCTCTGCAGTGTGGCTTGCTGGATTTTACTCATGCATCTTCTTGATATTTATATTATTGTTCTCCCTATGATGCATCCTAAAGGATTTTGCCCTAGCTTTCTTGATCTGCTTTCCTTAATTGCTATAGGAACAGCATTGGCTGCTGTTTTTTTAAAACATCTTGGAGATGTCCCTCTCTGGCCGCTACGTGATCCACGTCTTAAGGATTCAATTCATATTTCCGTATGAATGTTAAAGCTGAAAAACTCTTTAATCCTACGATAAGATTTTTATTCGTGACGAGTATACGACAATCATACTTTTTCTGATGAAGCAACATACTGACAATAATAATGACTCGCACCTCACACAAGGTAGCGTACAAGATGTAAACAACGAGCTCCCATCACTATATAAAAGAAAAGACCGCTTTTCCTGGTCTCTTCTTTGGGTTTCTCTTGGAATGTTAGTTCTATTTTTATCAATACTTGTTTTAATTCTTCATTGGAATCCTGCTCCGATGACCGATGATGAAGAGAGAGCTCTTCTAAGGGTTAAAAATTTAACTGAATTAAATAAAAACAATAAAGAGCTTTTAACGACGTATGGTTGGGTTGATCAAGCCCAAGGGATTCTGCATCTACCAATAGAACGTGCCATGGAACTCGAAACGAGAGACCTGAACAATCCATCTCGGAGGCCTCATGCGGTTTACCCCATTGCTCCAATTGATCTTATTCCTAAAGCAGCAGGAATGCCAATGACAAAGTAATCCATACAATAACTTATTCACTCAATACTAACTTGTGCAAACGTTTTATGAAGAGAGTATCTACAACAATCAAGCTTATATTATAGTCACATGACTTTGAAATGACTTTGTTCTCAACAGGTCACATTATTTTTAGATAGCGCTCGGTTGTCAGCCTTACTCTTTCTAAAAATTCTTGCCTTCCTTCATATTGTTTCAAAGTCATTTGATTATAGCTAATCAATGATTAGTTCTAATATTTCATTTGTATCTCCTTCTACTGCTCACACCTTATCTATTACCTGATTTGTTCATGAATCAAGAAACTACCTTTTTACCAGCACAAGCCTCGAACAATCTGACTAACGAATTGTTATTGAACTCTTCATTATGCTTAGAACGTGATTGTGCGCTTAATATACCAATGTTTTTTTTGCTGCGATCGTCGTTTTTTAACTTTGGCTTAGGATTGTTCTTGCTATTGATCTGTTCCATTAAATTGGTTGTCCCCACCTTTTGTGATGGCATGAGCTTTCTCACCTACGGGCGTCTACTCCCGGTAGCTTATGACTTTTTGATCTATGGATGGGCTATTCCATTAGGGTTCGCTCTTGTGTTTTGGTTCACATCACGATTCAGTCAGGCCGTTTTTACTCATACAAGAGTGATCGTTGCTGCCGCACACCTTTGGAATGCCGCTGTTTTTTTAGGCTCTTTAGCCGTGCTCGCAGGATATGGCACATCAGTTCCTTTTCTCGAGTACCCTAATTGGGCTTCCTTTCTTTTACTTGTGTCTTTTCTTCTGATGGGGGTTTGGGTTATTTTTTTAATAAAGCAGAGCACGTGCCGGACTCTTTATGTATCTCAATGGTATTTTCTCACGTTTGTGTGCTCATTTCCTTGGATGTATGGAACGGCTAATATGCTCCTAACGTGGGGTAATATTCAAGGATCTGCTCAAGCCCCTATCCAAGCTTGGTATGGGAGATCTCTTGTGGAGTTGTGCTTTACACCCGTTGCACTCGGAATTATTTACTATATTATCCCAAAAATTAGTGGAGTTAAAATTTACAGCCACTATCTAGCACTGTGTGGTTTTGTTTCTTTGTTGTTTTTGGGTGGATGGAGTGGTTTAAGCTTGCTTGTGGGAGCTCCTATTCCTGCCTGGATGATGAGTGCTGGTGTCGTTGCAAACACCTTAATGAGCGTATCAATGTTGGCAGTTGTCGTGAATTTTTATTATATGCTCCAGGAATCAAAAAAAATAATTATTCAACAAAGTCCTGCATTACATTTTGTTGCTGCCGGAATTATTTTTTATGTGATTGCAACGTTTTTTTCTCTCTTAAATACATTCCCTGGTTTTAACTCTCTCCTAAATTTTACAGACTATGTTAGCGCTTTCTTGATTGTATCACTTTTAGGATTCTTTGGAATGACGCTTTTTGCTGGCGTGTATTATATTATTCCGCGTCTTACAGGCATTTCATGGTTCTCTAGCGTGATGATTCGTTGGCATTTTTGGTTATCTATTATTGGCATTAGCGTGATGATTTCATCAATGGTTCTGGGCGGAATAATTGAGGGAGCTGCTTTAAATGATTCCGAAATTACTTTTACTAATATTCTTTCTTATGCTCAACCATGGCGTTTCCTTATTGCTATTTCCTGGTTGATTTTAATCGTTGGTTTTGCTTGTTTTATCCGCCTCCTTCTCGTAATGCGTTGGCAGATGATCAAAGAAAAATTGCCAATGCCTCAATAATGTCGTTTTAATGTATTTTCTTTTCTCATGAATCAATTAAGATCACTGTTTTTAATGATTGCATCCTTCTTTTTCTTAAGTTGGTTTGGAATTGTTATTTACTCCTATATTCATTTAGGACATCTAAGATCAGTGGCAGGTACTGATGGTCTATTACCTCCTGAATATAATGGAAGTGCTGTGCGTGGGTCGCATGTTTATGCAGTGAATGGATGTATGACTTGTCATACTCAGCAAATACGCCAGTTAGATGTGACGCATGCAGATATCGATCGTAAGTGGGGCGAGCGACCTTCTGTTCCGCTCGACTATCTTCGCGATCGCACTGCATTTCTCGGGAATAGACGTATTGGCCCTGATTTGAGTAATGTTGGCATGCGAATCACTGACCCTATGAGGTTGTATCAGCATTTGTATGAACCGGCACAAATAGTTGAAGGCTCCATCATGCCTTCTTATCGCTATCTTTTTCACTTGCAAAAAATTCAAGGAGAATCCTCTGCTCATGCCATAGTACTTGTTGGACCACATGCTCCACAACTAGGTTATGAGATTGTTCCTACTCGAGATGTGCAGGATCTAGTAGCTTATTTGCTTTCTTTAAAACATAACTATACATTTCCTGAAGAATCCCATTCTGCTCCTTAAACTCACCACAAAAGCCCAGTGAATCCATTAAATGACCTACATTTTAGTGATGAATTGAATCCAGAGAGAGATCTTCTGGAGCTCAATCCTGATCCCCTTCCTAGTGATGCTAGTAATAATAGAAGCTCTTTAAAGCCTATTCCAATATGGTTAATAATGTTGACAATGGTTCTGCTTTTCTGGTCGGGGCTCTATCTTGCTTATTATAGTGGCGGCTTTAAGGCTAATGTTTATAACTCTGAACTTGTTTCCTGGAGTGGGGTAGGGGCTCGTGGAGGGCCTGTACCTGTTGATTTAAGGGTGCTTGGAAAAAAAGTCTTTTCTCAAAATTGTGTTGTTTGCCATCAGGAAACAGGACTAGGTATTCCTGGTCAATATCCTCCATTGGTTGGCAGTGAGTGGGCTCTTTCTCAGGGATGGCATGGTGATAATCATCTTGTGAAAAATGTTCTCTATGGTTTACAAGGTCCTATTATCGTTAAATCGATGCCTTATAATAATGCTATGGCTCCTTGGAATCAACTGAGCGATCAACAAATTGCAGGGGTCCTAACCTATGTTCGTTCTGAGTGGGGCAATAATGGATCTCCTATCACGCCCGAGTTTGTCGCTAAAATCCGTGCTTCCACACCAGCACGAACCGAAGCATGGACAATGCAGGAGTTACAGGCTATTCCACGAGAGCTTTGCTCCCAGTCCGCAGAGACAACAGAGGCTCCTAAAAAATAATTTTCATTTTCTCATGCTATCTTTTGTAAAAAAAATCCCATTCTATCTTTCTTGGAGCTTTTTGCTTTCTCTGATTGCATCACCTCCGTCACTCATCGCAGAATCGCGATTGGGGCATATTTATTGGACTCCGGAAAACGCAACAATTAATGGTCTTGCGACCGATGGAATTTTAAATTTTATTTTTTGGCTAACGACTGTTGTTTTTCTGGGAGTTCAAGCTATCTACATATACTACCTTGTTAAATACCGTCGCCGCCCAGGTATTAAAGCCCACTATAGTCATGGGAATAACAAATTAGAAATTATCTGGACAACGTTGCCAACATTGATTTTTTTGGGTCTGGCGATTTACGGCAATCGTGTTTGGTATAATATTCATCGTCCTGCGCCAGCGGATGCAATTAATATTGAGGTGGTCGGTTATCAGTTTGCATGGGACATGCGTTATCCGGGACCAAGCGGTGTGCTTGCACGTTCTGATGTGAGAACAATAAGTGTTGAGAATAAATTTGGTGTTGACCCTGCCGATCCTCATTCAAAAGAAGATTTTAGCACAACAGAGCTTGTTATTCCTGTGGGTAAGCCTGTTCATATTTTTCTTCGCTCGCGTGACGTTATTCATTCTTTTTATGTTCCAGAATTTCGCCTGTACCAAGATGCTGTTCCAGGTAGGACAATTGCTTGGGTCTGGTTTAGAACGCTTCGTACTGGCAATTTTCAACTTGCATGCAGTCAGTTATGTGGTAAGGGCCATTATAACATGAAGGCTCCAATTCGTGTAGTGAGCCAGGCAGAGTATGACACCTGGTATGCGGAGAAGGTAAAGAAACCAAATATAGTTATTGGTGACTCCTCTATAGCTAAAAAATAATTTTCTGTTAACCTTTGTTTTCTAATGAATATGAATATTTCCACTGAGCCTACGATTCAGGTAGATGCTACGATTCCTAATATTGCAGGTCATAACCATCATGAAACAAAAGGAATCATGCAGTATCTTTGGTCTTATGATCATAAAATGATCGGGCTCCAATATTTCTGGACTGCTTTTGCCTTCCTCTTGCTTGGAGGAGCCCTTGCTATGGCAGTGCGATACCAACTTGGTTTTCCCAATCATCCTGTGCCTATGATTGGTCGCTTTCTTCCTTCCTCTCTGGCCTCTGATGATGGAACAATTATTCCCGGTGGGTACAATATGCTTGTGACCATGCACGCAACCATTATGGTCTTCTTTGTTGTCATGCCGCTTCTTATTGGTGCTTTTGGGAATTATTTAATCCCACTTAAAATTGGTGCTGGTGATATGGCTTTTCCGTTGCTCAATGAGGTGAGTTATTGGCTCTATGTTATTTCTGGCTTTTTTATTTTAGCTGCTTTTTTTGCTCCCGGGGGCGCTCCTGGTACCGGTTGGACTGCTTATGCTCCTTTGAGTGCAGTCGCTGCTTATAATCAAACCCAAATCGGTCAAAGTCTGTGGGGTGTTGCAATTTTTATTAATGGATTAGCATCTATCGCTGGAGCAACAAATTACATTACGACAATTATCACTATGAGAGCACCTGGAATGACTATGTTTCGTCTTCCTTTAACTGTGTGGTCGCTTTTTATTACTTCGATCTTACTGATTTTTGCAGTACCTGTTCTCTCTGCTGCAGCTGCAATGCTCTTTTTTGATTTGAATTGTGGAACAAGTTTTTTTAAACCTGCAGGTGGTGGGCAGCCGCTTCTTTGGCAACATCTTTTTTGGTTTTTTGGACACCCTGAGGTTTATATTATGATATTACCCGCTATGGGGCTTGTTTCTGAAATTATGCCAGTGTTTGCACGCAAACCTGTTTTTGGTTACAAAGCAATGGTCTATGCAATGGCGTCCATTGGCCTTCTTGGATTTATTGTTTGGGGGCACCATATGTTTGTCAGTGGGATGAACTTGACGCTTAGTGCTACTTTTGCTGTTTCCACTATGGTGATTGCTGTTCCCTCTGGAATTAAAACATTCAATTGGTTAGGTACCGTGTGGAGGGGTTCTATTGAATACACAGTACCTATGTGTTTTACTCTTGCCTTTGTATCGATGTTTGTTATTGGGGGGTTAAGTGGTATTTTTATGGCTTCAACACCAGTCGACCTATTTGTTCATCACACTTACTTTATTGTTGCACATTTTCATTACGTACTTTTTGGTGGTAGCCTTTTTGCTATTTTTGCAGGCATCTATTTTTGGTTCCCAAAAATGTTTGGTCGTATGATGAATCCTACTTTGGGCATGATTCATTTTCTAGCAACGCTTATATTTTTTAACCTTACCTTTTTTCCTATGCATAATCTTGGATTGGGTGGGATGATGCGTCGTATTGCTGATCCTACTGTTTATGAGCATCTTCGTCAGTTGCAACCACTCAATGTTATTTGTACTATTGGGGCTTTTGGTCTTGGACTCTCCACGTTGGTCTTTTTTCTTAATCTCTTTTACAGCTTGTGTAAAGGTCCTCAAGCTCCTAATAATCCGTGGCTTGCAACAACTCTAGAATGGACGGTTTCATCACCTCCAGGGCATGGCAATTTTGCTATCACGCCAACTGTATACAATGGTCCTTATGAATATAGTGTTCCAGGTATGGAACAAGATTATCTTCCACAGAACGAAAAGGCTCCAACACATGTTTCCTTGGATACGCATTAGAGCCAAAAACAAGTCAAATTTACTAAAATTTATTCGTAATGAGTATGATTCCAAAGTAATTTGACTATCTATTTGGGTTAAGAGAGAAGGACTGGATAAGGCAAAAAACAAATCACTCTTAATGCTCTCCTTATATCTTTTAAAAACTATACATAACTCTTCTCTGTTTTATTGATGTTTTTAGGTTGAAGTTCACTGTTGCCAGAGTATTCTCTCAAAGAAAAATATTATTTTGGATCTGAGTATTTCACTACCAAGAAACTAATAGTAAGTTAGAAGTGTGTAAAAACCATGAGCACAATACGATCCTCAAGACTAAAGGCCTATCAAAATCAACCGCAATCTCAGGTTGAATCTACTCGTACGCCCTCTAGGCATATCATTAAAGAATCTTATGATCCCTATAGTCCTCAACACTCCTTGGATGAGGAGCGTGAACATAGCTCTGTAAACCAATGTATTTCCAGTGATAGTTCTAAAAAAAATATTCACAATGATTCAGAAAAACTGGATACACAACCAATAAATCATCTGAATACAAACAAGAGGGGTCGCGATATGTCTCCTTCTCAAGATGATAAGGATATTCTAGAAACAAACGATTGTTCTCTAAAAACTTATGGAGATGATAGTCATTTATCCTTTCAGGAAACTGTTAAAAAAAAGGAAGTCACTCTCCCTATGCAAGGGATCGGAATAGGGATTAATAGTGGAATACCCATTATTAACAATCTGAATAATGAAGGCATAGAAAACATGTCGACTTTATTGTCTGAGGCTATGTCTTCTCTTAGCTCATTTACCTCAGTAGATGAAAGTGTTTCGAGTATGATGAATTCACTCGAAAAGAATGCGCCTTCGGTATTTTTAGCAGGGGAGGAAGCAAGTGCAGCAAGTAGGATGATAGGATCGCAAGAGAGTGGGATTGCTGTTTCCAAACAAACCCTACATTCCTCTCTTGCTGAACCACTCAATAGTTTAGATTCTAGTTTCGTCTTATTGAAAGACAGTACATTGAATCCATCAGATACAACTCCTCTCCTACCTCTTACTTCTTTAAAGGATCCATCTCATTCGAGTTTTAAAAGTGAAAATAATCTAGATTCTAGTTTCGACCTATCGAAAGACAGTACATTGAATCCATCAGATGCAACTTCTCTCCTACCTCTTACTTCTTTGAAGGACCCATCTCATTTAAATGTTAAAAGTGAAGGTGCTCTAGGAGCATCTGGGTCTCTAGGTAGTACGATTTCAAAATCTTTATCAAGTAGTATTCGGACTGGAAACTTATCGAGTTTGTTAGATGAGCTAACAGCAACAGTGAGTCAAGCACGCCTTAATAGCACGAATGGTCAAGATATTACATTTCAGTTTCGAAGTGATGTACTTGACAGGACTAGTGTTCGTATTAGTGGAAACACCAAGCAGATGGAAGTTGCTTTTTCTACGAGAAGTGCGGCAAGTAATGCAATGCTCAATAATCATTTAATCACTTTACAAAATCATCTCATGGCTCTTTGTCCAAGCCAAGCTATTGAAGTAAAAACGCAATTTCTAACCGCTCAAAATTCCTCAGAATTTAGTAGTGAGGGGGATACACAAGATGATTTTTCAAATTTGAATCAAGAAAACCGAGGAGATTTCCAAGATCATGGTGACACTTTATAAACCACTTGCACTTTCGCAATGTGAGGTTGAGGTGCTGAACGAATTAATTTTTTCAAAGAGAGTGTTTTCTCTCTCTGAGAATGATCCTGATCAAAAGTTACGCTTTGTTCTACCTACTACTATTAATAATGAATCATTTGATTTCTTTCTTTCTTTGAAAACAAATCATCATCATATCGATGTATCGTTTCACGCAACAAGTGAAAGTAAATTGATGAAATGTTTTTTGGAATTTGGAGGAGCTGAAGCTATTCCAAAGGAATTTTTAACTGGAGTAACCGCTTATTGCAGTCAAAAAATTATTGCTTTATTAGAAAAGTTTTTTGAGGTTCCTCTGCTATTAGAGTCATTTAAGAAAAATGAGATCAAAGATTTAGAAGATACACAAGCACTCTACTTTGAAATTATTCGTAACGATTCCAAAGTCGAGCTTATGGGCGAAATAAAACTTCCTTTATTCCTCCTTAAAAAAATACTTTCTCTAGTAGCTCCCTTGCCCTATGAAGTACGTTCCGATCTTGATCAATTCTCTTTTGAGGGAGACATCATTATTGGTACTGCAAAATTATCCCCAGCGCAATTGAGTAAACTTAAGCCCGGAGATCTCATTTTTTTTGAAGAACCATCTGCGTGTGTAACGGGTAAAAGTTTTTTCTATTTTCAAGATGAGCAATACTTACCTCTATCTCTTGATCCACAAGAATTACAACCCTTGATTCATAACTTTAAGGATGTTGCTCTTTCTGAGTTTCTACCTTCGGAATCTTCCGATCTCGAAAAACAAGAGAGTGAGGCAAAACAAGAGCTGGCTTCTTTAGAAAAGCTTGTCACAATCGAACTCGCATTTAGCCTTGGTAAACTTTCAGTAACAATAGAGCAAATTGCACAGCTTGCAAAAAACAAAAAAACCCTTCCTCTCGAGAGTGTAAGTAGTTCAATGAAAATTTACGCTCAAGGCACCCTGATTGGTGTTGGAGAGTTAGTAGAAATTCATGGCCAGCATGCTGCCTTTCTTACCCAACTTAACTTAGTAAAATGAATTTTAATCTAGGAAATCCTTTAGAGCTGATTTTAGTTCTTTGTACGGTCGCCATGCTCCCTTTTCTTGCCGTAATGGTAACATCTTTTGCAAAGGTAATCGTTGTTTTTAGTTTGGTGAGAACTGCTCTGGGTCTTCAATCAAGTCCTCCCAACATGGTGCTTAATGGCATGGCAATTATTTTATCAATTTATGTCATGTTTCCTGTGCTTGCTGACACGTATCATTTGAGTGAAAAATTAAATATTTCTAATGTCACTATTTCAAGTATTGGCCCTATGATGAATTCGATTAAGGAACCAATTGAGACTTTTTTAAATAATAATAGTAAAATGAGCGTTCAGAAATTTTTTGTGGTGACTGCAAAACGAATTTGGCCGCCTAAATATGCAAGTACTGTTTCAAAGACAGATTTCATTATTTTGGTTCCCTCGTTCCTTATTTCTGAATTAACGGCTGCTTTTCAAATAGGATTTATCCTCTATCTTCCATTTATTATTATCGATCTTGTGATTTCTAATATTCTCATGGCATTGGGAATGATGATGCTTTCACCAACAACAATTTCACTTCCCTTTAAGTTATTACTTTTTTGTTTTGTAGACGGTTGGACGCGTCTGATGGATGGCCTGATTATGACATACCGAATTTCTTAAAGACTCATTTATGAATCAAGACACCTCTGTCAATCTTGTTTCTCAAGCAATGTTGCTGGTCTTAACCTCTTCACTTCCACCTATTATTGTTGCAACTGGTGTAGGGTTGGTAGTGGCTTTATTTCAAGCGTTGACACAGATTCAAGATCAAACTCTTCCCTTTGCCATAAAAATTATCGCTACATTTTTGGTGATTGTGTACGCAATGAATTATGTCTTTGGCGATCTTTTAAATTTCGCAATAATCTCTTTTCGTGATTTTCCAGCGATGTTGAATTATTAATTTAAATCTTTCACGTGCAATGGTAAATAAGTTCGATGGCTACTTCATGAGACTCACTTCTTGAGTTAAATGTTATGTACAGATACAGCCCTGCATCAACATGTTCGTCTCTCTTGCTTTATGAGCCTCCTTGTTACCATGAACAGGAAACATCCGGGCTAGTCGTATAGATTTTTCTATTTATGGGTGATATTTCTCAAATGATTATCCAGGCACATATGCTCATTGCCCTGGGTTCCGTCCGCTTCGGTACGGTTCTCACGATAGTACCTTTCTTTTCTGCGAGTGGCCTGCCTAGACAGGTTTTTTTAGTAATGATGGCAGGCATTATTCTGCCTATGACAGCTCCTATGATTTCCCTTGATACGAAGAATTTATTTTTAATTCTCATCCTTATTCTAAAAGAAATCTTTTTAGGCATTGTGATCTCTTTTTTCATTTCTGTGATTTTTTGGTCTGTGGAAATTGCAGGTGAGTTGATTGATCTTCAGCGTGGTACAACGGCGGGAGGGATTTATAATCCTATGCTAGGAGCCCAGGAATCTCCTATAGGGGGACTCTTTCTGCGTATTGTGAGCTATTTTTTTTATGCAACAGGAAGTTTCTTATCTTTATTAGAGGTAATGTTTGCAAGCTATGAGGCCTATCCTGTAGACAAACTTTTTCCTCCTTTTGCTATTGGTTGGCAAAACAGTATCTTTCCATTTTTCACAAAAGTATTTGAACTTGGAATTCTTTATGGATCACCATTGTTAATTATTTTCTTTTTTATGGATTTTGGGCTTGGCTTAATGAATCGTTTTGTATCTCAACTCAATGTTTTTTTTATTTCGCTTCCGATTAAAAGCGGGCTTTGTTTTATCTTTTTACCATTTTATATGCGTTATCTCATTGAGGGCTTTCAACATGACCTTTTTACTCCTACAGGAGTTGCATTGTTTTTAAAGGGACTTTTTCATGGCTGAGCAACCGACAGGAGAGAAGACAGAAGAGCCCACGTCAAAGCGTCTGAGCGACGCAAGAGAAAAGGGACAAGTTGCCAAAAGTACAGATGTTATTACAACCATCTGTACTTTTTTTGTTTTAGAAACCATTTATCTCACCATTGGAGATATTTATAAATCACTGATTAAATTCTTTGATACTGTCTTTGATGCAATTTCCAGGCCTAACACAACTTCAGTCATGGACCTCTTAGATGTCTCTATACCTTACCTTACTTCCGCTATGTTTCCTGTCTGTATTGTTGCTGCATTTGCTGTGATCATCGCCAATGTAGGGCAATTTGGATTTCTCTTTTCCATGGAATCACTCAAACCAGACATTACTAAGTTAAGCCCTATGAGCGGTTTGAAAAAAATCTTCTCCATGAAGACACTGCTGGAATTATTGAAATCGACCCTCAAACTCACTGTTTTTGGAGTTCTCCTGTACTTTATTATTTCACAATCCATAGGCCCACTCGCAACATTGCCTTTTGCAACCTTGTTTAACTCTCTTGATGTTGTTCAACCAATGCTACTGAATTTTATTAGTTCATTCATGGCTTGTTATGTCGTGCTAGCTGTTCTGGATTTTATTCTTCAGAAAAAAATGCTTATGAAAGAGCTCCGCATGACTAAGGATGAAACGAAACGTGAAATGCACGACATGGAAGGTGATCCTCAAATTAAAGGTAATCGTCGTCGTTTGCAACGTGAAATGATTTTTGAAGATACATCAACAGCTACACGAAAATCCACAGTGCTCGTGACAAATCCGACGCATTATGCAGCTGCGATTTATTATGAACGAGGTAATACACCGCTGCCACTTCTAAGGGCTAAAGGAAGTGGATTCATTGCACTAAGAATGATTGCTGTGGCTCGTGAGGAGAATATTCCAATTGTAGAAAACGTTCCGTTGGCACGCGCGCTTTATAACGAACTAGAAGTAAATGATATTATTCCTAAAAATCTCCTGGAACCGGTGACAGAAATTTTACGTTGGGTCAGGACTTTGCCGCCTCGAGTCCCGGATTAGACCATTGATCTTAACTGTAGTTGTCTCTTTTAGTCCTTGTGCAATACTTTTTCTCATTTCTTACTAAACGATCACAGTAAAAAAGCTATGAACTCTAGAAATAATGATTTGCTAATAAGTGCTTATCATAAGCTGAAAAAGGAGAGCTCTTTTTCAGTACGAAACCTAGTCCCTAAAAGTCCCATTGGATATGAATTACGCAAACGCTTTCAAAAGGAAGCATACCGTACCAACCCATCAGAAAGTCCCATGGTACAAGCTTTGATTGCGCATGGATATCATGTGGTAGATTATCCAATGTATCCGGAGTACACAGATTCAGATTGGTTGGCCTCGAGTGTTTCTATGCGTGGACTAAAAATTGTGTTTCGCCAGCCTACACCTCATGATGTCGCGATTTGCTTTATGAAAAGAGAAAAAACGGAGCAAAAAATAGTATCTCCTCTCTTTGGTATTACAGAATTTTTTTTGTTTTGTCGTTATGATTGTCCTGGGCTTAGTTATGTGGGAGGAAATTTAGATAAGCTTTTTGATTGGAAAAATAATGAATCAAAATTATCTATGGATCGGCTTCTTGTTTTCTATAATAACCTTTTGGGGGATATTGAATCCTATGAAGAATATGGAACATTTTTTATTTATGCAGAACTTCATCGAAATAGTCGCTTTGAAAAATTTCCTATTTGGAAACGGGTGCGCAAAACAATGATCGAGAATCGTCAGCGTCTTACACAGCCATCGTCCTAGCTTTGTCAATCAGTCTGTTGCACTTTCGCTTTTGAGAGTTGGCAGGTCAAATATCCGGGCCAGCCCGAATATTTCACGCCGATCTACTCTGGAGGTTGGGAAGCTAGGGGTGGATGCTGCGTTGATCTCAAAGTCTTCCTCGGACAACACCAATGCTCGGAAGAGCCTGGGGTAGATTGCCGTAACCGTTTAGGTTAGGGCGCCCCAGCCCGTAAGGGCGAGCCGGCAGGTGCGGGCGAGTCAATATCGACTCATACAGCCGTCGTCAGAATTGATCACTCGCCTTACCCCATCCGCCTTCGCATTCTCCTCGTCACGATCATTGTGAAATATGCGGGCTAGTTACTTTTTGACCTGTCTAAAAAAGTCATGTATTGATTAGCATATGCCAAATATTGAAGAGATAAAAACCGAGCAAGTAAGTCCTCAAAAAGATGAAGAAGAGAATGTCGATGAGTCTTTATTGATAAAAGAAGAAACAGAGTCACCCTTTCATTCTAAAATAATCGAGTTAGATAAATTAAAACTCCAGCATACGGCGCAAGCACAAATACCCTCTCAACAAATTTCAAGTTCATTAGTTTCTCCCGCTTCCTTAAAAGTAGAATTATCTTTTGTGTTAGGTCACCAATTAATTGGCATCGATGAATTAAAAACACTGGTAGAGGGAAAAATTATTTACCTTGGGGGCACTGAATTTGAAGCAAGTATTCTGCTCCAAGAAAAAATGATTGCTCAAGCCAGACTCGTTGTCGTAGAGGGTGTGCCATCTCTGCAAATCACAAAAACAATGAGTGCGTGAGTGAGATTATATAAAGAAACATTGAACAGACTGTTCGCTTGTAGGTTTAGGTCATTATGAATACTAGGGTTCGAGCTTATGTATCAACACCGATAGGAGGTGAGATTGATACTGCTGACTTACAGGGAGTAGGACTTTATCGGGGCAAGGAAATTAAAAAAAGTCGATTTAATGATAATTTTGAATTTGGAGTTCATGATGAAAGTGATGATCAAGATGGTCAATCTGCCACTAGCCAGAAAGTAGAACTTAAAAGTGATTTTCAAAAAAAGGAAAAGAATGCTTTTTCAGATCAACAAGAAAATCTTCCGGATTTTGATGATTTTGCTAATTCTCCAGATTTTCAAAAATTTATGGCTCAAATAAGAAGGAGTCAGCGAGGTGGAAATTATGAGGAAATCAAACAAACATTAAACTTATTTTTTGAGGATCCTACCTTAAAAAATGCAGCCCTTAGGGTAGCTATTAAACTTCTTGAGAGCCAATTAGAAGACCCCGAACTAAAAGCATTATTAGAGCAAGTACTAGATGATTTAAATCGTACTAATGGACCTGAAATTCGAGCGGGATACAATGTTTCTAACGTTGCTGCAAGGACAATAGGCAATGAAGCAGATCTTGTAGCTGCACTAAGAGACTTTTACTGCCAAGTTGTTTTTAGTGATCAAAGTTTAATTACCAATTACCGAACTATTATGAATTCTTTCCCCGAGTTAGATCGAGTGAAGAGAGATAAAAAAAAGAAACAAAATAAGCAGGGAGAAGAAGAAGTAGACGGGAAAGAAGGTCAGGAGCGACTTGAAAAAGCATTGGAATTTCTTTTAAAGTCATTAGCAGCAGAATTACACTCCAATGCTCCTTCTCTGGAATCTTCATTTTTAAAAAGTGTGATGGATGGCTTGTGTCAGATGGAATTTTTTCGTAATGCGTATCGCTCGTTTTTACAAATGCTCACTAAGATGAATATCATCAATCCAAAAATTCCCATTAAGCCTTCACGATTAATCAATGAAATATTAACACGTGTGAATAAAGAGAGCCTTGCAGACGATGAGTTTTTACGTATTGCGGAAATATTTTCAGTTCCTCCCCTGGAATTGTCTATTGAATTTCTCACGCGTATTTATGAAATGATTAGGTTGTTTCCAGAAAGAATTTTCCCCAGTGATGCCAATCGAGACAATTGTTTAAAAGCAGTACAATGTTCCTTAGATTCTGCAATAGCTCGAGAAAGTGAAGTTGCATGAACAGAAGGATGAGACATACGATGCATGAAACAAAAAAGTGTTAGCCATTCTATAGAGATACCTTTCTCAAATGAATTTTCAGAAAACCTTACTCTTTCTTTTTGGCGCTAGCCCGGATGTTTCATGCTGAATCGTAATGAGGCGCTGTGCAAAGCTTGTTAGTACAAGGCGTGTGAAGGATTGTGATGCTGGTTTGTTGTGTGCATATCATCCAAATCACAATTCGAGACCAACGCAGTAGCTATAGAGCTTTCCACAAGCCGTAATAGATTCAGTATGAAATATCCGGGTTAAACAAAAAACCTTAACCCAAATCCTTGTGCAATATTCCCCAGTTTAATTTATGTTTTTAGAATCATTCTAACATTCATCGGACAAAGCTATATATCAAGTAATATGATCACAGATGTCGTTCAACAATTCTTTCAACAGTATGGTCTTTCTGGGATTACCATGAGAGAAGGAGAAAAGTTAAGTTTACAAATTGATACTATTGGTAACCTTCAACTGGTCCATTCACCACCCTGTTTCCTAATAGGTTTAAGAAAAAAAATAGAAAATATTTATTTGCTCAATGCCAGAAAAATTCTAGCACGCGCTCATTTTCGAGAGCCTAGACTCAAGCCTCTTCATACTCAACTACATGATGACATATTAGGATGTTATTTTATTTTTGAAGAATCAGAAATTAATCTTTCTATTTTATCAAATGGATTAGATGCGCTCACTACAGTGATGGATCAAGTTTTTGAAAATTTGTAATTGTTGGTATATGTCGTCAAATTACTTTAAAATGACACGAAATGACTTTTTTCTTTTTAGAAAATAGCTTCGTTTTTACCCTCATCACATTATTTTTAGATATATCTTTCTCAACTAAATGTTAGGATTGCCTATTCATAAGGTCAGTGCGACAGATTGATTTAACCAGGATATTTCATACTGATTGTGACGAGGTGGGCACGAAGGCTGATGGGGTAAGGCGAGTGATGAAGTCTCACGACGGCTATATGTTTCATATTGATTCGCTCGCACCTACTCGGCTCGCCCTTATGGGATGCCCCTAACCTAAATGGTTACGGCAGTCTACCCCAGGCTCTCCTGAGCACTGGAGTTGCCCGAGGAAGACTTCGAGATCAACGCAGCATCCACCCCTAGCTTCCCAACCTCCGCAGGTGATCGGTATGAAATATGCGGGCTAGATCCTTTGGCTAATGTTCTATTTTGCTTCAAATTTCTAAGATAAAATCCTTGCCTCTCTTGAGGTATTCTCATTACCGTTTTTAGAATGGATCTTAAAGGGATTTCTTCATTTGATTTTAGAGAGGGGGGGGTAACTCTTTTGCCTCAGGTGCATCCTGGCAAATTGCCAAGGGAAGAACTTTCACCGTTGTTAGGAGAGGCGCCTGTATTAAGTAAGCTACAGGAACTTTTTCGTGGAAATATATTAGAAAATCTTGAGTTGGATTCTATGCAACTTCCTCCTCAAACGCTTAAAGTGCTTGCAAAGGAGCCACTCAAATCTCTTATTTCTGATATTCCACTATTATTAAGTGCTGCTAGTGGTATCGCCTCAAAGCATGACATTGATCTTGTTGAGGAGATGTTAAAGGAAGAAGTCACGAATCAAGAACTTCTTGCAGCACTTCGTAGAACTATTCTTGGAGGTTAACCCGGATATTTCACACCGATCACCTGCGGAGACCGGGAGAGCAGATGGATGCTGCGTTAGACTCACATTGTGACTTGGGCAACACCAGTGCTCGGGAGAGCCTGGGGTAGACTGCCGTTAACCGTTAGGTTAGGGGAAGCCCGTAAGGGCGAGCCGAGCTTCGCCAAGCGAGTCAATATGGACACATAGAGCCCGGCATTACAATCCTTCACCCGCCTTGTACTAACAAGCTTTGCACAGCGCCTTATTACGATTCAGTATGAAATATCCGGGTGAAGGCGAATGTGTCTTATCGATTCTAAAAATCTGAGTAGAAATATTTTTCAAATCGGCTGCAAATCATCTAGGTCTAATGTACATTTTTAGATTGAAATCTTTTATATTTAAAAATAGTCATTCACGCTTCTAATATGAATCTTTTCACTCCATGCCTTTTTTAGTTTAACGTTCCTATGATCGAAGAACAGCATTCCAGCACTAGAGAGCGATTGCATGCTCTCCTAGATTTGTTGAGCTATTTTTATATGGTCTATGGGAAACCAGATCGGGCTCGCCACTATTTAAGGCTCTTAATTCAGTTGCGGCCAAGCGATAGTCGTCTTTTAAGATCCTTAGCACGCAGCGAGATGGAGGCAGGTAATCTTGAGGAGGCAAAAGAAATTTTAGAAAATAGTTTAAATATGTATATGGACCGCGATGAGCGTGCTGCTACATTTCTGCTTTTAAGTAGAATTTTGATCCGTCTACAACGTTTAGAAGATTCTGCACAAGCCATCACTGAATTTTTTAATCTTCGGACATGAGTTCCGTAAAAAAACCAAGCCATCCTTTTCATGAATGAATTTCTAGAGCAATTTCAAACTTGGATTACACGTTCTAAGAAATTTGGTGATTTCTATATAGCATTTCTTATTGTTGCTATTATTGGTCTTTTCATCCTCCCGGTACCTCCATGGCTTTTAGATTCATTAATTTCCCTGAATCTTACCATTTCTATCATCATGCTGATGATGGCTCTTTATGTGCCGAATGTCTTAGCCTTTTCTACGTTTCCGAGTTTGCTCTTAATTACAACGTTATTTCGACTCTCGCTCAATATTACTTCAACACGCATGATTCTCCTCGATGGGTATGCAGGGGAAATTATTTATGCGTTCGGTAATTTTGTTGTGGGTGGTAATTTTGTAGTCGGTGTTGTTGTTTGGATGATACTCCTTGTTGTGCAGTTTATCGTTGTTACTAAAGGTGCTGAGCGTGTTGCTGAGGTTGCTGCACGTTTTACTCTAGATGCCATGCCTGGGAAGCAAATGAGTATTGATGCAGATATGCGTGCTGGTGTTATCGATATCAAAGAAGCGCAAAAACGACGTCATAATGTCGAAAAAGAGAGTCAAGTTTTTGGTTCCATGGATGGTGCTATGAAATTCGTTAAGGGGGATGCCATTGCAACATTAATCATTGTTTCCATCAATATCATTGCCGGAATTACGATTGGAGTTTTGCAAAAAAAAATGCAGATAGGAGCAGCTGTTCAAACATTTTCGATTTTATCTATTGGAGATGCCTTAGTTTCTCAAATTCCTGGATTATTAATTACCATTACGGCAGGTATTATTGTGACACGTGTTGGTTCAGAAGAAAAAACTGGATTGGGATCCGATATTTTTGGTCAAGTGCTGGCGATTCCAAAAGCCTTATTGATAGCAGGAACAATTTTAGTTTTTTTCGCAATTGTTCCTGGTTTTCCAAAAATTCAATTTGGATTCTTAGCAATCATTGTGATTGCACTTGGTTACATGTTGCAACGACCTGCCAGTCCGTTATTGAAAAAAGGGAGTTCTTTATTGCTATCTTCGAGCTCCAAAAAAACAGCTGCAACGTCAGAAAAAAGTTCTGGAGATGAGGGTAAAGAGGCTGGTCATGAGGAAGATTTTTCTATTACAGTTCCTCTATTGCTTGAAGTCGATGCTGCCATTCAAGAATTTATTGCACCAGATGCACTCAATACGGAGCTCATTCAAGTCCGGCGTGCACTCTATCATGATTTAGGTGTTCCCTTTCCTGGGATTCATTTACGCTTTAATGAGAATCTCAAAAAAGGACAATATCAGCTCTTGCTGCAAGAAGTGCCCATGTCATCGGGCGTCCTTCATCCTAACGACCTCTATGTCCGAGAAAGTCAGGAGCATTTGCTCGCATTTCATATTCCTTTTCAAGCTGTGGAGGCGCCTCCTGATCAAATGCCTGCCGTCTGGGTACCAATGAATCAACTGCAATTGCTTGAACAAATTGGCCTGCGTGGTATGGACTCATGTAAGCTGCTGAGTTTTCATATTTCCCTTGTGCTTAAAAAATATGCAGCTGATTTTATTGGTCTTCAGGAAACCAGGACTCTTCTCTCCCAAATGGAAGCAGAAAATACAGAAGTCGTGCGCGAAGTGCAGCGTGTCTTGCCGCCTACAAAAATTGCAGAAGTTTTACAACGTTTGGTTCAAGAACAGGTTTCCATTCGAAATTTACGCACAATTTTTCAAGCGCTCATCGAGTGGGCTCCCAAAGAAAAAGATGTGCTATTGCTCACAGAATATGTACGCATTGCCCTGCGTCGCTATATTAGTTACCATTTTAGTGGTGGGAGAAATGTTCTTGTAGCCTATATTTTAGAGCCTAGTGCGGAGGAGCAAATCAGAAAGTCGATTAGACAAACCTCTGCAGGAAGTTTTCTCGCCATGGATCCTGTCATGAGTAAAAAGCTTGTTAATGCGGTGAAGGAGCAAGTTGGCGATATTAGTCATCAGGAACGGCCCCCTGTATTGATTTCTTCTATGGATGTACGTCGCTATATGAAAAAACTCATTGAGCTTGATATTCCACAACTCACTGTCCTCTCACATCAAGAATTAACAGAAGAAATTAATATACAGCCTCTCGGTCGTATTAGTATTCATTAGAGCTTTTTGAATAAAGTTTCAGTAGGTGGAGTGCCATGAAGGTGATGGATTGCGACGACGGCTTTATGAGTACATATTGACTCGCTCGCACCTGCTCGCCTTGCTCCATCAGCCTTCGCGGCCTCCTCGTCACGATCAGTATGAAATATCCGGGCTAGATAGGCTGGATAGGTCCTACCTCTCTTCCCTCCCAAAAAAGCTGCGCTGCATGTTCCCAATTTCGCTCGGCAACGTGTTCACGTGCGATGAGTCCCCACTGGCTGCATAATTCTTTGTCAAGAGAAAGACGTTTTATTGCCTGCGTGAGTGCATCAAGGTCGAGCCCTTTGACAATCAGCCCGTCGTGTTCATGATGAATGAGATCTTTGGGTCCACCGACATCGGATACAATCACTGGTAAACCACTTGCTTGTGCTTCAATAACAACATTGCCAAAGGTATCTGTCGTGCTAGGAAAGACAAAAAAATCAGCTGAGGCATATGCTGTGGCAAGAAGCTCACCTTGCAAGGCTCCTACAAAAAGCCCCTCTGGTAATAGTTCTTTCATTGTGGATGCATAAGGACCATTTCCAACAAAAAGCGGCCGCACCTTAACTCCTTGTGCAAGAAGTCGACGAAAAGCAGCTGCCAAAAGATCAAGATTTTTTTCTCTTGAAATCCGGCCTACGTAGAGGGCTCCTGCTTCTCCTGGCTGTAAACCATATTTTTCCCAAAAAGTGAGATTCTTTTTTTTAGGATGGAAAAAAATTGTATCCAGGCCGCGTGGAAAAATATGAATTTTTTCGTTTGGAAAACCACGCTCTACTAAACAGCAACGATAATGTTCAGAGTTCACATAAATGATATCCATTTGTGCATAAAACCAGTGCATGTAATTCCATGTCAGTGTTTCCATGAAACCATCCTCAGTCAGGATCCGAACATATTGAGGGAAATCTGTGTGATAAATGCCTACACTTCGTAATCCCAAAATCTTTGCAGCGCAAAGTGCTCCAAGACCTACCGGCCCAGGGGTACTAATAATGACTTCACTAAATTTTTTGCGATCAAGGTAATCAATGATTGGGAGGAGCGGAGGAAAGCTTAATTTTTGTAGTTCATATTCTGGTAACTCAAATTCACCAATGGGTTCAAAATTTTTGAGTGGAATTCCAGGAACATTTACAGACATTCTTGAAACCATCACAGTGATGTCATGGCCTAAGGCGATCGTTGCTGCGGTCATTTTTTGAATAGTTGTGGAAACGCCATTAACGTCATCTAATGTGTCAGTAAACCACGCACGACGACGATTGCTAAGTATTTCTGGAATATCTTCCCTCATGGCGAGTGCTGCTTGCTGCAGGCGTTTTAAAGGTGTCCTGCGAAAGGCATAAAAATAGGGGCTCAGCAGTGCTATGAGAGGGAAAACAGGACTGACCATTTGAATACTCTCTAAGAAATGTCCGCTTTTAAGTTGTGCTAGAAATTGAAGAATAAAACGATAGGACAAACGACTTGCCAGTAAGTTGGCTATTTTAAAAGCACGGCGACTTGGGTCTTTTTCTTGATCAAGATGGCGAGCCAGATCTGCCTTCATCAAGGTGCCAGAAAGAGAATGAGATAGCTCTTTCCACAGTGAATGATTGCCAGAACGTGCGAGTTCAAAAATTTTTCCACTTGCAATACCTTGCATCAGAAAACGTATTTTTTCTCCTGCAGAAAAAACTGTAGGATCTTTACCTTCCATGAAACGTCCAAAAGCTTTTTCTAAAAGTTGTAAGCCTAGATTATCTTTCTTACCGCTCCAGTGTTCCTTTGCAAAGGAAAAGGCGACCTGATAGGTATCAAGAGCTAAGGAAGATGGACTACCATTGCATCCATGGGTGTGGAGATGACCGAGGTGAAATTGATGAAAAAAATCTTGAAGAGTCTGTACATTTTTTATTTCGGTATAAGTGCAACCCATCATCCTTCCTCCATGATCATCAGAGCCTCCAAAAAAATATTTTTTCCACGGTTCTTCATGCGTAGGTGTTATTCCTGTAATCTCTACAAAACGTTCAATATCTTTTGGCTTTAATGAAAATAAAAACCGTGTTACTTCATGCAAAAAGGCATCATAACGTCCATTAATTCCCTCTACATGTTTAAATAACAGGGCTAATTTCATGAGATGGTGCGGTTGTAATTGATCAATAAGCCCCATAAGAGGCGCCGCAATTCCATGGGCAATGGCATTGATTCCGAGGTAGTGAACAAGTTCGTAAATATTTTCTTTCAGCTCTTGGATGAGGTGATGTTGTTCTTGCGTAATATTCCACACAAGAAGGGTAACATGGCATCCATCTTCTGGAAAAACAGCACTTACTTGCGCGCTTAAGAAAACATTTTTTAAATCTGCAATTTCCAGACAACCATCAATCGAGTTGTAGTCAGTAAAAGTGATAAAATCCATTCCAGCCTTTTGGAGCTTTTTGTATAGTTCACGAGGTTTAGACATACTCGCTGGGACTCCTAAGCGTCTGAATAGCCACTGCGAGGAACCTTTGCTGTAACAAGTATGAAGGTGAAGATCGATTTTGGCCATGTAGTGATTAGATTAAAGAAGAATGAATAGAGACTGAAGACTCTTTTGTATCAAAAAACCCAATTTTACTAGTTAATGCTTATCGTATCCTCCAATTTCTTCTTCTTACTTGGCTCAGAGGGTGTTTTTAATTTCATTGAATTTTTTTATTCAAACAGAAATTTAAGGAGGAAGTGCTATATGTCCTTTAGAGGGAGGAATGCCTGGAGTCCCTTGATTTACTGGTATCACTGGAATTCCCAGCGGTCTTTCAAAATTTTTCTTTGCAATAGCTGGAACATAAAAAATAGTTTCAAGAGGTTCTTGAAGGCCGGCTACCTCCATTTCTAAACGTACTAATTGAGGCCTGCCAGAACCTCGAGGCCATTCATCAACCCAGTCACCGTTATAAAAAAAACTCCAGTGAGGTTTTTGAACTTTTGGTAGGAGTTTAACCCAGGAGGCATTTTCATAAAAATGTGTTAAATCGTTTCCTTGAATATTTTTTGGAATACGGAGTATCGAAAATGTTCTCGTTCCATCACTGCTCGGTTGGGCTGAAAGTGTTAAGGTTCCACCTCCAAGACTAGCAATGCCAAAAAGCCCTGTTGCATTCTCAAAATTTAAATCGGGAATACTATTATTGCTATCATTACTCAAAAAAATAGCTCCATTAGCAGGTAAATTTAAAAATGCATTACGTGTAATTTGTAAGAAACCTGCTATACGACGCATCGTGAATTGCTCCACAATTGTCTCTTTTGTCGACTCAATAGCAGCAGAGGAAATCGAGTAAATTGCTCCTGCGAGTAATACCATAATGGCCATGGCTAAAATGACTTCAAGCAATGTAAATCCAGACGTTTTTTTAAGTGCTATTACTCTCGCGGCTAACATCACCCCCTGAGACCTCTTTTTGGTAAAGGCGGGAATGTTTCCCTTGCCTCGTAGATATAGATTCCCCTGCTTTCGTAGTAGATCGGTGTGAAATATGCGAGTGAAACTCGAAATCTTCCACGGGCAGTATGTACTCATACAGCCGTCGTCAGACTTCATCACTCGCCTTGCCCCATCAGGCTTCGCTGTCTCCTTGTAACGATCAGCATGAAACATCCTGGCTAGAGTTGAATGTTGAGAGCGTAAAAACAACAGCATAAAACTAATATTTCAGTAAGACGAATTGTCATTTTTGTAATGCAGAAATTTGAAGAATGATTCTAAAAGAGAAGCCTCATCCTGGTAGAAAGAATTATTGAGATCGATAAAGCAGGACTTCTAAGGAGTCTTTCTCTTTCTCATATTCTGAAATAATTTTAAGACGAAAAATGCCTGGAATCTCATTGCCATGATCATCTGTCATATCCGCAGCAGTCAGTGATTCAGTAAAAGTAACTCCATGACTTGTAATACTACGATCTCCAGAAACCGGAGGGTCAACCATATCATACGCAAGACGTGATTCTAATGCTAAACGCATAAAAACACGCACGCGAGTTTCAAGGACTGTCTTCACCATAGAATCCAGTGCAACAACCAATCCTGTCACTGAAAGAGCAAATATTGCTAGTGAGAGTAAGACCTCAAATAAAGTGAATCCTCCAGACCGCTTGTTAAATTCTACTCCTGCAGTGCGGAGCATCGTCGCCTCGGTACTCGTGTCCTCATGTACCATAAGTACACTGCGGGACTGCGTGCCGAGAGCTTCTTGCTCTGCCTCTACATGAGCGAATTTAACAAGCGGTCTTGATGTTGCAGCGTTTAGGGGTAGAGTGCGGAGCATCGTCGCCTCGGTACTCGTGTCCTCATGTACTATAAGTACACTGCGGGACTGCGTGCCGAGAGCTTCTTGCTCTGCCTCTACATGAGCGAATTTAACAAGCGGTCTTGATGTTGCAGTGTTTAGGGGTAGAGTGCGGAGCATCGTCGCCTCGGTACAACAGCAATGAGAAATGCGCTGTTTTCTTTTTGGCTCTGTAAAACAAAAGTTCATTCTTCGTCTTGGGTCACTTGACCAGTGATAGGATCAAATTTGAGCGTGAGCGGTTCTTTTCCTCCCAGAAGGCGTAAGGTCAGAGGATCACAGATGCCTTCACTATTAAACTGCCAGAGTTCATCAGGGAGGGGTTGGCGAAATTTTTGATCAGTAAAGCGTTGTATTTCAAGTCTCCATCCTTTGGGTACAAGATTGGGATCACCTATTGAGATAAATCGCATTTCTCCTGCAACAATGGCGTGAGCTCTTGTTTCTATTGTAAGATCTTTAATGGATTGAGCAATTGCGTCTGCTTGATTGTTATGCCAAGCGTCAGCCATATAGGGAGCAGCTGCAATCATTAAAATAGCAATCAGGGCGAGGGCTATTAGAACTTCTAGCAAGGTAAAGGCTCTCTCATGCTTTTTAGAAAGACACATGCAGTTCTCGGCAAAGAATAATGAGTAATGAAGCACAATTTTCTAGAGTCCGATTCTTAAAAAATTCCTTCGAAAAAGAGATTGATTGTGAGCTCTAATGACTAACCTCACTGAATCTTTCTTGATATACCTTTACCTAAATGAATTTTTGAATTTTAGGATTTTTTCTGTAGGAGTTTTTGGGGGCTAGCAAGGCGGGAAAGATAATGCTATCGACCAATATTTCCTTCGCCTTCTTTACCTTGAGGTCCTAGTGAATAGAGATCGTAGCTATCAGGATGATATTTTCCAGGGTTGCGATAGATATAACGATTGCCCCATGGATCCACAGGAACGGATTCCATGAGCTTTTTCCAATGAATTGGTTTAGGATCAGATGAGGGAAATTGTACAAGAGCCTCGAGCCCTTGTTCTGTTGTAGGCTTACGAAAATTGAGCATTTCATAAGTACGGAGCTGCATAGAAATTGCCTGAATATCACTTGTGACGCGTTGTTCTTTAGCAACATCAATGTTCCCAGCAAGCGAGTAGATAGCAGCTCCGACAAGCACAGAAATAATACCCAAAACAAGCATAATTTCAAACAGGGTATATCCAGCTTCGCGAAACGACTTTTTTGGAGACTTACGATAAGGTGTTATTAGAGACATGATATTACTAAGATACATGATTCTTTGAGATAATCAAGGGGGTAGCTTGTGAGCTGGTTGCTCAGATATTTAACCCGCATATTTGATATCGATTCTACTGCGGCTTGCGAACATCTGATGGATACTGCGTCAGCTTCAAATTGCTCCTCGGGCAACACCAATGCTTGGGAGAGCCTGGGGTAGACTGCCGTAACCGTTAGGTTAGGGGCAGCCCTTAAGGGCAAACCGAGCAGCTGCGAGCGATTCCATATGTACTCATACAGCCGTCGTCGCCATCCATCACCTTCGTTGACTCGCTTGGCAAAGCTCGTCTCGCCCTTTCAGGGCTGCCGCTGCCTAAAGGCAGTCTCCACCGCGGTCTCTTGGGCCGCCGGTGGTGTCACCATCAGGATTCGCGGCGCCTCGCGACGAATCAGTATGAAATATCCGGGTTAACTATAAAGTTTTTAGTTTTTGAGGTCGGATCATAAGCTTTTTTCTTAACGAGGAGAGAAGTTTTTTATGAGATGAATTTATAATATTCTCGTTAGGAATTTTTAAGAATTGATGTCTTTATTTTTATGAAGTAGTTCTAAGTAAGTATTCTTAAAATGAATTGTAGATCCGCTGCTCTGGGGACCTTCTTTGAGAATAAGGATGAGATGATTTTTAGAATCTGTTGTGACCTCTTTTGTTTGGCCAGAGGTATCATCTGATTTCTTTTTCCATAGGTAGCTAGGAATATAGACATAGCCGCTGCGCCAACCGGCTAGCTGTAAAGAAATTTTTGAAGTAGAATCACGTGTCGACGCAACGAGATTGGCAGCATCAAGTTGAAATGGCGCAATATTCAGAGGTCCAATAGCTGTTCCGTTCAGTGCTACTTCGATGTGAGCGTCTAAATCAATGCCCTGAATTTCAGTGCGAAAGAGTGCTGCATCAGGTCTGTGTGCAATCTCAAAAGCAAATTCAAGCGTGTTATTAAGTTGTTCAATGGGTACTGAGAGTTCGGCTTGTGTAATAGAATGATGCGTGATATCTCCCTTCTTAGTCATTGGAGGAGTTCCATTAGCAAGCTCTTCATCAATGATATTGGCACCATCTAGGATCGCTGGAAGATTGTTTGCATTGAAGACAGCAACCATTGCTGTGCGACCAGGGCGCAAAATGATCGAGTGGAGTTGATTGAAACGCCCAACATGGCGCACAAGAATTTTACCACCATCAAGGGCCAGGTCAGCTGGAATAGCTATTGTACGTGAATTCAGTCCAACGGCGGGTCCATTAATACCAAGGCCACTGCACAATAATGTTGGTTTTTTCTTGATGATTCTTTTTTTCAATGAGAGGACCTCCATCACCCATGTCATTAAAGTTAACGGTCAGGGCAAAATTTTCAATTTCACTTTGATCTGCAAGTGGAGGAATTGTGATCTCTATGCAAGAGGATGCCTGGTCAATGAGGGGAGGTGGCACTGTTTTTCCCCAAGAAGGCATTGAGCTCATCTCAATCTTCGGATTTAGGGTGATGATGAGAGGAGTAAAAGGAGCTTCGCTTCGTAAGGGTGGGTGAGATGGTGCTTTGAGGTTATCAGCCGTAGAATCTGACTCAATAGCTGCTAATTTTTTTCGATCAGCAAGAAATTTTTGTTGAATTAAAGATGTTGGTGGAGCGAGTGTTGCTGGTTCTGCAGCAAATATTCGTCCCATGCACAAGAAGAAGCACAAGAAGGGTAAAAATATCTTAGAACCTGTTTTTAAATTTGCTGAGGCTGATGAAGAAGAAGTCGCCAAGTTACAGTAATCGTGGAGGATATTTTCAGTGAGGCATGGAGTTTGACCAGGAAGATATTTCATCGAAGAGTTTCGGTCAGTTTTCATGGCGTGCTTGCTGATATTGTTGCTGCTCTGAGGAGCCTCTGGAGCTTTTCAAGAGACTCGAGATGAAATACTCGATACAACCATGAAACTACAAAGCTTCTTTGTGTAGCATCAGTATAAAATATTTTGGCCATCATGTTGTGCAGAAAATGAAGGGAAGGGGAGTGAAAGATGATTGATTCAGTTTTTAAGGAATGATTTTTTCAATGCCTAAATGGAAATGTGCTTCCTTGATGAAGAATCTGAAGAATGCGTGTCGTTGAGGAAATTATAGGATTTATTTGCCCTGCTGCAATTGTTCGGCTTAATCCACATATTTCATACTGATTGTGACGAGGAGACTGCGAAGGCTGATGGGGTAAGGCGAATGATGAAGTCTGACAACGGCTGTATGAGTACATATTGACTCGCTCGCACCTGCTCGACTCGCCCTTACGGGCTGCCCCTAACCTAACGGTTACGGCAGTACGGCAGTCTACCCCAGGCTCTCCCGAGCACTGGTGTTGCCCGAGGAAGACTTCAAGCTTGGGCGCAGCATCCATAAGGTTTCCCGGTCTCCGCAGTAGATGAGTATGAAATATGTTGGTTAATGGCTAGTTGAAATGCAGGAGCGCTTAGCCTTAGCATAAAGAATGGAGGAGGGTAAAGTCCAGGAATCAGAATAACGAAGCTTGCACACAAACAGACAAAAGTCAAATGACTTAGAATATTATTCTGTTTGTGCAAGAAAGCTCGCTCGAAAACTGAAGGAAAATAATCTGGGCATGATTTTTGATTTACAATATTGCGAAATTTGATTTTTGGATGATAGTTTTCTTCTCATGTCTTTTAATGCCCCATCCTCTGAGCAAACAGAAAAATTTTCAGCTAATACTGTCTCGCTGCTTGTAGATCAACTTTATTTATTAGCAGAAAAAGTGGGTTGCGCCGAAGGTCAGCGTGTAAAAGAAGCATTAGAACAAGCAGCTTTTTCTCAATGCTCCCTGATTGGTGCTGTGCTTGACACGGGGCTTGTGGTGGAGCGTGATTTTCTTTTTGAAGTAGCTCTTTTTTTGGGAATGGAATGGCGAGAAGAGGGCGAATTGAGCCCTTCGCCTCATGTGAGAGACCGTTTTCCTGCACGCTTGGCATTAGGTTTTAATGTCATTTGTGATGCAGATGACCTTGTGATGGCAGAAAAAGAACTGACATTATTAACTTTTGATCCCTTTGATTATGCTGGATGGAAAGTCTTCACCATGTTTCATCATGGTCCCATTCGGCTTGTAATGACTACCCGACGACGACTCATTGATGTCATTAAATCAACTTATGGTGTCGGTGCTGAGACTTTCGAAGAGCTCATGGAAGGGCGTGAAGAGGAAGCTCATGCATCTTCACGTGAGGAAATCAATGTGGTCGATGAAGAGGATTCGGAAGCCTCAGTCATGAAATTTGTCAATCAAATCCTTCGGGAAGCGCTCGAACAATCGGCTACTGATATCCATTTTGAACCGCTGGGAAGAGACTTGCGTATTCGCTATCGTATTGATGGTGTGTTGCACGAAGCGCCGGTGCCACCACGTATTAAAATGTTTCAAGATTCAGTGACTTCGCGTTTGAAAATCATGGCTGGGCTTGATATCGCAGAACGACGATTGCCACAAGATGGTCGTATTACCCTTGAACACGCAGGTCAATCAATCGATGTTCGTGTGGCAACCATTCCATGTGTCCATGGAGAAAATGTGAGCTTGCGTCTCCTAGGGCAGGAACGCTTTGATTTTAAACGACTCGGTTTGGAGGAAGGTATTGAACGTCGTGTGCGTGAGCTCATTGCGATGTCTAATGGAATTGTACTTGTGACTGGACCTACGGGATGTGGTAAGAGTACTTCGCTTTATACCTTCCTCAGTCATCTCAATATAAAAGAACGTCGTATTGTGACTATTGAGGATCCAGTCGAACATAAATTAGATGGTGTGATTCAAATCGCTGTGAAGCCTGAGATTGATCTTACCTTTGCAAGTGCCTTGCGAAGCATTCTTCGTGGGGATCCCAATGTCATTATGGTGGGTGAAATGCGTGATGCAGAGACAGCTGATATTGCCATTCGTGCAGCATTGACGGGACATCTGGTCTTTAGCACACTGCATACCAATGATGCTGTGGGTGGTATCACACGGCTCTTGGATATGGGGGTTGAACCATTTTTGGTTGGATCCTCGGTTAGGGCTTTTTTAGCACAAAGACTTGTTCGCAAGCTCTGTCCACACTGTTCTAAACCTTCTGAAATTACCGAGGCTGAATTAATAAAAATTGGTTTTCCTTTAGAACTCAAAGGAAATATTCGTCAGCCCGTAGGTTGTGATCAGTGTCGTCAAACCGGTTATGCCGGTCGCTTGGCTATTATGGAAATTTGTCCCATGACTTCTGATCTTCAGGAGCTGATTCAAAAACGAGCCACAGGAAAAGATTTCATGGCACAAGCCATCCAAGACGGAATGATTCCTCTGCGTCTCGACGGCTGGCAAAAAGTTGCTCAAGGAGTCACCTCCATTGAAGAAGTCGTGCGCGTGACCTCCAGTGAGCTGGTGGCATTGCATCATGGATGAGTTGGGCTCTTTTTGTTCAAGGATGCTTGATCAAGTAGGAGAAGCAGAATATTCTCTAATTACTTTCTAAAAATTTGCTTATGACTACCAACTTAACATCCGGCATACCTTCACAGCCTTCTGGACCATCCATTGCATCAAGTGGCAGCAATAATAGTGCTGCAGGCGCTTATCAGAACAGCAGTACGATAGCATCTCATGGTGAGAAAATTCCTCTTGCTGTTTCTTTTGGCCCCGCCGATTCAAAAGTGAAAATATAACATCACCAGAAACGAACGCATCAGATACCTCCGCTAATCCTCTCCTTGTAGCGGAGGCGGATAGCATTTGCCGAGCCAAGAATTTTACTTCGAAAACTTTTAAAACTCTTAATACAACGCAACAACAAACATTGATTCAAGGAGAGGCTGTCATGGAACAAGAAAAGACTAAGGTTAGCAATCTAACTCACGGAGAGGCTTTCGTGCAAGCGCGTCCCAAAAAAATATTTGGTAGTGGTGAGTATAAGCTTTTACCGACATTTCACGCTTATAAGCTTGTTAATGCGGATACAGCCAAAGAAATTTTTCAGGAATTTTCTTCTCCCTTAAGTCTTGGAAACAAGTTTCCTATTTCTTGTGGCACTTCCAAGACAATAGAGTCGAGTGATGATGGAAAAAATAGAACGTTGCAAGTACCCTTCAAACTGACTCCCGATCCAGCATCTCTGATATCACAAAGTGGCGTTTTAAAAGACGACACCATTAAGATAGTAAGTAAAGTTGAAGTCAACGAACAAGAAGGGTTTCAAACTGTTTCTTACGTACAAGACGAACAATATGCTCCAGGAACTAAAGTGGAATCTACATATTTGAGAAAGGTAGAAGCAAATTTGACGATGGAACTTCATGAAAATAACCAGGCCTTGGTCCACTTTAAGCTCTTTTTTGATCCTAGAGGCAAGGCTGCTCTTGACGTGATTAATACAATGGATGGATCAAAATTTTCTCAGACAGAACATGCAATTAAAAAAGATATTTTTGAGAACATCTTAAAAGTTTGAAAAAGTGACCATTGATTCATTTTCTTTTGCTAGTGGACTTTGTTAGTGAGTAACCAGGTCAACTCGTTGGCTTGGTAGTCCTGCTTTTTAGGTTGAATTGAGTTCACAAAGAATTACGATATTTACTCTTAGATTAGCATTTCATTAAAAACCTTTAATCCTTCTTTTTATGTCCTCACCCTATGTTTCACTCTTAGAGGCTCTCCGAGCTTATTGCAACTTACCTGAATTTCCCAATCCTCTCCCCTCTAATGAACTGTTGCTGCAGCTTGAGAATGGATTGTCCATCACGATTAATCTAAAAGAAGAAACCTCCATGGTCGTTCTCTTTGCAGAGATTGGAACCTACGACCTCAAAAACGAACTTTCTGTTTTATCTAAGATTGCGCAAGCAAACTTCCTCTGGGCTGCTACTGAAGGCGGTACTTTGAGTGCTCGACCAGAAATTCAAACCGTCTACCTCGCCTACCAAGCTCCTATTAGTTCGTTAGAAGCAGATCCCTTTGTCAAACGTGTTCAAGAATTCGCACGCGTTGCCGAGCAGTGGAAAGATATTTTACAACAAATAGATGAGGGAAAAAATCTGGAGGCTCCCATGACGAGTACAACTGAAGCAAGCTCAACTCCAGTGATTCCTGATGAAATTATCTGAGTGAGTCCTCTTCGGGTGCAAAACAATAAATCGAGTTATTGTCCTTGTCCACGTGTGAATCCAGGTTTTCCGTCAAAGTTATAGAGTAGTTCAATTTTAAGAAACTCGATACTCTGGAAGGAGATGCGTTTCAAAAGTTCGATAACATCGTCGTGGGTAATTGTTCCTGGAGTGCCATCAGGAAGTTTATAGCGTGCACGAAAGGAATCAGAATGGAAAATATCCGATTGCTTTTCAGGCCAGACAACCAATCCTCGATTATCAATCATTTCTAGCATCATTCTATCTTCTGCGTCATCACATCGAAGCAAGAAAAGTACGAGCCTTTCAAGCGTTCCATGATATTGGACAAAAACATCAACACCGATGAGTTCTTTTTTTTCCTGAGGACGAATATAGGGAATGACTGTGTGATGCTCAGAGGAGTTTTTTTTGTACTCCACTGGCTTGAGAGATTGAGGCTTTTTGCCTAGGTGATCAACAACAGCAAGAGCGAATTCCCTCGTGCCCACTTTTTGTTTGCTGTGAGCTTGATCAAAAATATCGTAGGTATGAATGCCCTCTTCTATTGTACACAGCCATGCGTTGTGTGCCCGCTCGGCAATTTCATGTTGACCAATGTGAAGAAGCATTAAGATGCTTGCTAGGAAAAGACCCGAAGGGTTCGCTATATTCTGACCTGCACGACGCGGAGCAGAACCATGGATGGCTTCGAACATGGCTGCATGAGTGCCAATATTAGCAGAGCCCGCTAAGCCCACAGAACCTGCAATCTGAGCTGCAATATCAGAGAGAATATCACCATAAAGATTAGGAAGCACGACCACATCAAAAACTTCCGGCGTATCAGCTAGCTTGGCTGCCCCAATATCAACAATCCAATGTTCTTTTTCGATATCAGGATAATGAGCCCCAATTTCATCAAAAACTTTATGAAAAAGACCGTCCGTCATCTTCATGATGTTATCCTTAGTGAAGCAAGTGACCTTTTTACGATTATTGAGTCGAGCATACTCAAAGGCGTAACGAACAATTTTTTCACTCCCAGGACGAGAGATGATTTTTGTGCACGTAATGACATCCTGGGACTGACGATGTTCAATGCCAGCGTAAAGATCCTCTTCGTTTTCTCGGATAATTACGACATCCATGGAAGGATGTTTGGTAGCTACAAAGGGGTGGTAGCTTACAGAACGACGCACATTGGCATAGAGCCCTAATGCCTTTCTCACCGTGACATTAAGACTCTTAAAGCCACCCCCCTGAGGTGTGGTAATAGGTGCTTTCAAAAAAACTTTTGTACGGCGAAGTGATTCCCAAGCGGAGGGTGCAATGCCTGTAGGATTACCCTTGAGATATACTTGTTCACCAATCTCAATAGGTTCAAGAGCAAGCTTTGCTCCCGCAGATTGAATAATATGAAGCGTGGCCTCCATGATTTCAGGGCCGATACCATCGCCGTAGGCAACTGTGATTGGTGTGTGAGACATAGTGATTAGAAAATATGAGACTTCTTGTATAACTCTGCTGTTTGGTAGCAAAAGCGTATATCAACTAGAAATAAAAATTAATACAAATATTTTATTCTGTTATTTGACTATACCGGTAAAGATGAGAGAGCATGTTTAACATGCATTATATCCGCAGGGTGAGTAAGACCAAACCATGGATCTTGTGTTGGGAGGAGTTTGACGGTGATTTTTTTTGTCTGAATCAGGTTGTTGATCGCAGTAGGAAGATAAAATTCTGCGGTAGTTAGATTTTCCTGGGATGTTAAAAAATCAGCAAATTCTTTCTCAAGAAGGGCAAAAATATCTGGCGTAAATCCCCAAAAATTTAGTGAGACCCATTCCTCTCCAGTAAGAGGAATGATCGAGTGATCGTTGTTTTCTGCCACCATGTGAGAAGCAGAGCGACGAATGGAAGTTAATTCCGTGATTCTGAGAAGGTCAAAATTTTTGGCAGCCTGACATATTCCTCGAGAAACAGCACCATGCTCGCTTAATGTTTTTTTTAAAGGATAGGCAACCATGGCATAAGCCCTTTGTTGATCGAGATCACTTGCAAGAGAAGGACTCTTGTGATTCAGGATGGTGGTTGAGGCTTGGGGGTGAGAGAAAAAATTGGCTAAGAGCTTATAACCCGATGGCCCATAATAATCGTCTGCATTAATTACGGCAAAAGGAGAGGTGACGAGATGACGTGCGGCAAGAAGAGCATGGCCTGTACCCCAAGGTTTGGCCCGCATGGTCGGAAATGCATTTTTCGTTGGAAGATCATGGAGTTCTTGAAAGACAAAACGCATTTTGAGTGCTTGATTATAGTGTGCATAACGACTTGTGACATACTCCTTAAATGTTTTTTCAATTTCTTTTCTAATAACAAAAACAATGTCATTGAGTCCTGCTTGCAAGGCATCATGAATCGAATAATCAAGGAGCACTTCTCCATGCGGTCCGACAGGATCGAGTTGTTTTAATCCTCCGTAACGACTGCCCATACCTGCCGCAAGAATCACAAGCGTAAGGTTATTGAGATGGCAGAGATCTCTTCGGTCATTTTTGGTCTGATTTCTCATTACTCAGTGCTCATGTTAGTAAATTTCCTTGGACTTCATGAGCATTAACTCGGATATTTCATACTAAATCTATTACGGCTTGTGGAAATCTCTATGGCTACTGCGTTGGTCTCGAAGTGTGATTTGGGCAACACCAGTGCTCGGGAGAGCCTGGAGTAGACTGCCGTAACCGTTAGGTTAGGGGCAGCCCGTAAGGGCGAGCCCAGCAGGTGCGAGCGAATCAATATGGACACATACAGCCCGGCATCACAATCCTTCACCCGCCTTGTACTAACAAACTTTGCACAGCGCCTCATTACGATTCAGTATGAAATATCAGTGTTAAGCATGCTTTACAAGGATTCTAGTCCAACCTGTGAGGGTGTTCATTTTGCACCTGTGCTTGTAGGGATTTTATACTTAGCTGTGTCACGATAAAAAATGATTCCATGATGACGCAGGTTATTTAAAAACGCTTTCATATCCTCTACGCCTCGATTAGCAGAATCCATAGCCTGATTCCCTTTGTTAATAAAAAGAGCGGTTTGTTGAAGAATAGATTCTGTTTGTGCTGTAGCGCTGTGAATATTAGCCAGGGATTCCTGGATATCTTTTACTCCTGTGCTGCTCAAGATATCTTTATTCAAGTGATCGGTCATAGCGCTGATATTACTCACTACGTGATCAATTTTTGGAAGGATCTCTCCGACTTGTTGCTGGAGATCCGCAATATTAGATTCTCTCTCTCCCTGCAGAGTGGAGCCGGCGGCAATATAATCATTCATATTCGCTCCCTCTTGAATGGATACAGTTACAAATCTGTCCCCAAGCAGTCCTGAACTGCCAATCGAAACAATGCTTTTCTTGGGGATTTTAACCTTAGCATCAATACGTAAGCCAACCGCGACCCCACGCATATTTGGGAGAACTATTGGGGCAATCGCCACATTGCCAATATGAGCTCCTGCAAGCAATACTTCAGCTCCTTTGAGAAGACCATTGGCATTAGCGTATTCTACAGTGATGGGATAATAATTTTCTGACCATTCACTAAAACGGCCAAAATAAAGAACAAGAGCACAAATGGTTGCGATTCCAATAAAGAGAAAAATACCAGCTCGAATTTGTGTAGAAGTTTTAGAGGAATCCATAGAAGTAATGAGTGAGTGCGTAAAAAATTTCTATTCTAATCAATTTCATGAGAGCGCCCATGAATAAAATCAAGCAGAAGAGGGTCGCGTGAAGCGTGGAATTCTTCGAGTGTTCCAAAAAAATGAATTCTTCCCTCATGCATGAGTGCGATACGATCGGCAACATGATTGGCACTTGTCATGTCATGGGTGACAACAACCGAGGTAACCTGCAGTTGTTTTTGTAAGCGTCGGATGAGTTTATTAATGGTATCAGAGACAATAGGGTCGAGTCCCGCTGTCGGTTCATCATAGAGGATGCATGCAGGTTGTGAGATTACGGCTCGTGCAAGAGCGGTTCGTTTGCGCATTCCTCCACTGAGATTAACAGGCATTTTCTTATCATGGCCACTGAGAGAAACGAGTTGAAGAGCATGAGCAACTTTTTCTTGAATACGATTTTCATTACGCTCTCCATGTTCTCGTAAGGGAAAAGCAACATTTTCAAAAACATTCATTGAATCAAAGAGAGCTCCATCTTGAAAAAGCATTCCAATTTTTTTTCTGACGTGTTCGAGTTGTCGCTCTGTGAGTGATGAGATATCTTGACCATCGATTACAACTTTCCCAGAAGCAGGTCGCATTAAACCTATGAGATGTCTTAAAAAAACACTCTTGCCACCGCCACTGCGGCCAAGGAGGACTAAGGTTTCTCCTCGTTGGACTGAAAGAGAAATGCCATGTAAAATTTCTTGTGTTCCAAAACACTGTGTTAGATTTTGGACTTCAATAATGGGTGATGTTGATACAAAAGAGAGACTCATGAGATCAGTGGTTTTAGCGTAATCCGGCGGGGAAGACCATATTGAGAGCCATTGTAAGAAAAAAATTACCTATTAGAATGCAGAGCGAGCAAATAACCACGGCTTCGGTTGTAGCCTTGCCAACACCAACGGCCCCCTCACGTGTCGTGAGACCTTGCTGACAGCTAATAAAAACGATGATGATGGCAAAGACGAATCCTTTAGCAAGAGACATGACTAGATTGTGACCATCAATAAAACGTTTAATGTTTTGTAAAAAATAGATACTTGGAATTCCAAGAAGGCTTGTACCCACGAAGTAAGAGGAGAGGATCCCAAAGAAGACACATTCTGTCACTAAAAGAGGCATCGAGATGAGCATGGCAAGCACGCGAGGAACAACTAAATAGTCAATGGGATGAACGGCAAGAGCGCGCAAGGCATCGAGTTGTTGTGTGACTTTCATTGTCCCAATCTCAGCACTCATTGCCGCTCCAACACGACCTGCCACCATGAGTCCTGTGAGTACAGGGCCTAACTCTCGAAAAAGAGAGACGCAAACAACGGGGCCCACGGCTGAGCTCATGCTGAGTGTTGAAAATTGATAGAAAATTTGTGCTGTAAACACAGCTCCTGTAAATGCTCCGGTCACAACAACAACAAATTGTGATCCATAACCAATCTCAACTAATTGTTTAACCACTAAAAATGGACGAATACGACCAGTGAAAATAGCATGGAATGACTCCAGGGCTAGGAGCGCTACTTGACCCAGATAAAGAAAAAAAGGAGACACAAGGGGGTTGTGAGTCCAGAATTTTTTCGTACAAAAAGAAGGAAGAAAAGAAAAAGCCATGACGCGATTCGCCACTATATCAGATTTTTTGGGAATAGTAGTAGGTTAAAATAAGAGATAGTCGTCATAAATCAAAATGAGGTTTTTTATTTCAACCCGGATATTTCATACCGATCTACTGAGAAAACAGTCAAGGAAAACGCAGTAATCGTCAGCTTGATGCAGCGCCTCATTACGATTCATTAGGAAATATTCTGGCTAGCTTTTTAGAATCAGGTGTTACACTTCACTCTTGAATAGTCGTTCTTTCATCAAGGATGTCTTGGCGCCCTTGCTCTTCTCTTTCTTTAGTTGCAGGAGCCTCAAAATCCAAATAAGAATGACAGAGGATTTTTCTCAAATCACTTCATCTACTCCAGTTTCTCCTCAAAAAAGCTCATCATGAATCGACTTTTCTTTGTCTTTATTGCTTGTTTTTCTCTTTATAGTTCGCTCTCCCGTGCTTCTTTAAGCTCGATTCCTAATACTCTTGAAACACTTCCTATTCAAGAAAATGGCCGGCGAAAACCTTATTTTGTCTTTGCAGAGGAGGCGCTGCGTTCGCTTTCAGGAAAAACATCAGCAGTCGTCCATGGTAGGAGAGAGAAAGCTGTCGAGCTCATTACCTCATTTTGGCTAGAACCAGGACAACAATTCGACCAAGAACCACTTCTCTACGTTTCATCTAGTTCGCTTAAAAAAACATTGGGTCTACAAGAATCACAATCTCTTTTTAGTTATCAGTTGCTCGTTCATCATCCTGCTTTACAGGAAATGATTGAGCAAGCTGTGGCGGAGCGCAAGAGTGACCCTCGTAAGCGGCTCCAGGGTATACTCAAGGATGCTGCTGATGTTGGCATGCGGTTGTCACTCTTTGAGGAACTAAAAAATGGTTCTATTTTCCGTATTGTTCCTAATCCTCAAACGGCAGGTGCCCGTTGGGGTACTCTACAAGAATGGGAGGAGGTGGATGAGGGGAGTCAAGCGGCCGTGGCCCTCAATGCTTTTAGTATGATGCAGCAGGGTTGGGAGCAGATGCATCCTGAGGTTTTTGATCAAGGAATTCGGCAGCTCCGAGAAGCTCTTGCCTCGCTGCATGCTCCGATTCCAGTTCCTTCCTGGAAGCTGCAACTAGAAGTTCTCTCACAAAAAATACATCCCTTTCGTCTAGCTTGGATCCTCTATGCTTTCTCGGGAATATTAATTTTCTTTTTTCACAAAAAATCCTTCTATTCTTATGGTTGGTTTTTAGCCGGGAGTGGATTTTTGATTCAAGCAATCGGTCTCTTAGTGCGTGTTCTTGTTGCAGGACGTCCCCCGGTAACCAATATGTATGAATCCATTATTTGGGTAGCTTTTGGGACAATCTTATTTGCCCTTATTTTTGAAAAAATCTATCATGCGGGTGTTTTTCTTTTAGGAGCCATTCCTATCGCTCTTCTCTCGCTTATTCTTGCTGATAGTCAGCCGCTCATTTTAGATCCCTCGATTCATCCACTCACTCCGGTGTTAAGAGATAATTTTTGGTTAACGATTCATGTGCTGACCATCACATTGAGTTATGCTGCCTTTGCCCTGTCTCTAGGGGTGGCTCATGTCGCCTTAATAAGAATTATTCTCCATAAAAATGTAGCAGCCTCTCTGTATAATTATCTTTACCGAATCTTGCAGGTGGGCGTTTTATTGCTTGCCACGGGAACGATTTTAGGGGGCGTCTGGGCTAATTACTCTTGGGGTCGTTTTTGGGATTGGGATCCAAAAGAAACATGGGCGCTTATTGCTTTGCTCGGATACTTATTCCTGCTGCATGGACGGCTTGCGGGCAGATGGGGTGGATTTGGACTCGCTCTTGGCTCTGTTATTGCATTTTTAAGTGTCTTAATGGCTTGGTATGGTGTGAACTTCGTTTTAGGAGCTGGCTTGCATAGCTATGGTTTTGGCACGGGGGGATTTCCTATCGTTCTGGGTTTTGTTGGCTTAGAAGCCGCCGTTCTCATGGGTTCGGTTGTGGTGCATGCTCAAAAGTAAAGAAGATATGCATGAGCGTGCATCTTTCTTTTTGATCTTTACTAACGATTTAACCTAAAAACCCTTGATAATGATTTAAGAAAGGGTACATTTCTTCCTTTTCATGAGTACACTTTCTATTCGTAATTTGCATGCCTCCATTGGCAATCAAGCTATTCTTCGTGGTCTTTCACTAGAAATCCCGCAAGGTGAAGTGCACGCTATTATGGGAAAAAATGGTTCTGGTAAAAGCACTCTTGCAAAAGTCATGGCCGGTCACCCTGACTACACCGTGACGGCAGGTGAAGTATTGCTCGATGGTCAGAGTATTTTAGATATGGAACCAGACGTGCGTGCACGCTTGGGCTTGTTTTTAGCATTTCAATACCCCATAGAAATACCTGGGGTAACGATTGCTAATTTTATTCGATCAGCCTTGCAAGCCCGTCTTCCTGAGGGAGAGGAGCTAGAGGCAACGCAATATTATGCAGAGCTCTATTCCAAGATGGATGAACTGAGTATTCCTCGCGCTTTTACGGCACGTTCTGTGAACGAGGGTTTTTCAGGGGGTGAAAAAAAACGGTGTGAGATTCTGCAAATGTCGATGCTGAAGCCAAAATATGCCGTGCTCGATGAAACAGATAGTGGACTAGATATCGATGCCTTAAAAATAGTTTCCTCAGGTGTTAATGCCTTACGGGGCCCATCAGTTGGAATGCTCGTCATTACGCATTATCAGCGTCTGCTTGACTATATCGTTCCTGATAAAATCCATGTGATGGCTGCAGGAAAAATTGTCTTAAGTGGAGAAAAAGATCTTGCCTTAAAGCTCGAAGCAGAAGGGTATGACTGGCTCGATGAGCACGCAGATATAGAAAAGTTGAAATGACTTATGTCATAAATATATGGATCCTCTTAAATCCTCAACAATTGCTAACAAGATTGATATAGATCGCTCCGTTGGTGATTTTCGCTATGACGTTGATTATGCCTTTGATGCTGGGGTTGGCTTAAGTGAAGCGACCATTGATTATATTTCTGAGGTAAAAAAAGACCCGGACTGGGTTCGTGCTTTTCGCAAAGACGCCTATCATAAATTTCTTAAAATGCCTATGCCCACACATTGGGCTACGAAGGATTTAGAAAATATTGTTTTTGATAATATTCGTTATTATCTTTCTCAGGGGCAAGCTCCCAAACGTACGTGGGATGAGGTTCCTGAGGATGTTAAAAGAACTTTTGAACGTCTTGGTATTCCGGAGCAGGAGCGTAAGTATCTTGCTGGAGTGGAAGCCCAATTTGATAGTGAGGCTGCGTATTCGAATATCAAAGCAGCTGTTGGTGAGCAGGGTGTGATTTTTGTGGGAAGTGCAGAGGGTTTAAAAGAGCATCCTGAAATTTTCAAAAAATGGTTTGGTAAGGTTATTCCCACTGGAGACAACAAATTCAGTGCGCTTAACAGTGCCGTCTTTAGTGGAGGAAGTTTTATATACGTGCCACCAGGGGTTAAGGTATCTCATCCACTTCAAGCCTACTTCCGCATCAATGCACAAAACTTTGGCCAGTTTGAGCGTACGCTCATTATTGCAGATGAAGGAGCCGAGGTAACCTACATGGAGGGATGTACTGCTCCCAAATTTGAAACAGCCACCTTGCATAGTGCGGTCGTCGAACTAGTCGCTCTTAAAGGAGCTAAGATTCAATATATCACCGTTCAAAATTGGAGCTCAAATGTCTTTAATCTTGTGACCAAGCGTGGACTCGCTCATGAAGATGCCGAAATTAAATGGATTGATTGTAATATTGGTTCGCGTCTTACGATGAAATACCCAGGGGTTATTATGAAAGGGCGCCGTGCTCGTGGAGAGGTCGTTTCCATAGCACTTGCAGGCGATGGACAACATCAGGATACAGGAGCTAAAATGGTCCACGCTGCTGATGAAACGACGAGTAATATTATCTCTAAATCTATTAGTCTTGGCTCCGGTCGTTCTACCTATCGAGGGATAGTTCATATCCCTAAACACCTTAAAAAATGTAAAAACAATACTGAGTGCGATGCTCTTTTAATCAATGCTACGAGTCGTACAGATACCTATCCTGCAATTACAGTGCGAGGACAAGGGCACTCTGTACAGCATGAGGCCAGTGTGAGTCAAATCAATGCAGAGCAAATTTTTTATATGCAACAGCGTGGCTTGAGTGAAGCTGCTGCCATGAGCCTTGCTGTGAATGGTTTTGTTAATGACCTCGTGCAGCAATTTCCGATGGAATATTCTGTGGAGCTCAAACGTCTCATTGATCTTGAAATGGAAGGATCGGTTGGATAAATGGATGCGCCACACCTACTCACTCAATGCGAACCATTCATAGACGCTGATCTTTGACTATACCTTTTAGTCAAAAGATATTTTTATTTCTTAATCCTCATTTCTTAAATCAACGTGTGACTTCTTCCACTGCAAACTCAATTCTAAATTCCAGTTTAAGTTTTAATCCTTGCGCATCCTCCTCCTTTCCGGCCTGGTTTAAAAAACAACAAGCTGATGCCTGGGATAGTTTTTTAAAAACTCCACAACCCTCACGCCAAGATGAAATGTGGCGTTTTGCCAATCTGAAAAAAACCTCTCTTGAGACTTTTGTAAAGCCTTCTAAAATTCACGATTGTCAAGAGATCATCAAGCGCTCAGAAGGACTCAGCGATTTTGCTGCAAAAATGATTTTTGCTAATGATGAGCTTATCCATTGTGAAATGAGTCATCTTCCTCAAGGAGTCATTTTAATGTCTTTTAAAGACGCACTAGAACAGCATGAGGAGCTTTTTCGTGATCATTTTATGAAATATGAAACACGACTTGGATCCTACAAGTTTGCTATGCTTCATCAAGCGATGTTATCTACAGGAGCCTTTCTTTACGTTTCTCCAGGAGTTGTTATTAACAAGCCAGTGGAAATATGGCATTGGGTAGAAGGAGCTCATAGTGCGATTTTTCCTCACACCCTTCTTGTTGCGGGAGAGGAGAGTCATGCGTGTGTCATTGAGAGATTTGTCTCCGCACGTCCAGAGCCAACCTTTGCATGTGCGATGAATGATCTGATCATTCATCAAGGAGCTTCTCTCAACTATGCTTCGCTTCAAGAGTGGAGCAGGGAGACAACGGCCTTTCATCTTAATAACACGAGTGTTGCTCACAAAGGTTCTGTAACGGCATTGCAGATTCACTTTGGAGGTCATTTTGTCCGCACGGAAAGTGATAGTCGTCTATGTGGCAAAGAGGCTAAGAACATGATGCTCTCTATCAATGCTGCTGAAGATGATCAGGAGATTGATCAACGTACGTTTCAAGATCATATCGCTCCAGAGGCTACAAGTGACTTGCTCTACCATAATGCCCTTGCCGATCATGCTAGGACAATTTTCTCAGGACTGATTAAAGTTGAGCATAATGCCCATCAAACCGATGCCTATCAAAAGGTAAGAAACCTCATGCTCAGCGATGATGCTGAGGCAAATTCAATGCCAGGTCTTGAGATTCTTGCTGATGATGTTCGCTGCACACATGGTGCGACTTCAGGAGAGCTTAATGCAGACGAACTCTTTTATATGATGGCTCGAGGAATATCCCCTCAGGAAGCTGCAAAATTGATTGTGCGTGGATTTTTTCAAACCGTCCTTGATCGGCTAGAAGAACCTCTCCTCCATCACTATCTTGCTGGATTGCTCGATAGTCACCAATTTCCTTCTTCAAGGAAAGGGTAGTAAGGAGAGTCACTTATTCTCTCTGTATCTTAATTTCTCACTCTATATGAATCCTGCACACCCTATCACTGATTTCATTAATCTCCACTTTCGTCATTTTAATGCTGCTGCATTAAAAGATGCTGCATACGGCTATCGCAATCATTTGCATGAGGGTGGAAAAATGTTCGTAACCTTAGCAGGCGCCATGAGCACTGCAGAAATAGGTCTTTCACTTGCTCAGATGATTCGTGAGGAGAAAGTTCATGCAATTTGTTGTACTGGGGCGAATTTAGAGGAGGATATTTTTAATCTCGTGGCCCATGACTATTATGAGCGTGTTCCCAACTATCGTGACCTTACTCCTCAGGATGAGCAACAACTCTTGGAGCGCCACATGAATCGTGTGACGGATACGTGTATCCCTGAGATGGAGGCAATGCGCCGTATTGAATCAGCAGTGCTTGAGCAGTGGATTGCCGCAGATAAGGCGCAGGAGCGCTATTTTCCTCATGAGTTTATGTATAAAATTTTGCAAAGTGGGCAGCTTGCACCAAGCTATCAAATTGATCCTGCACATAGTTGGATGCTTGCTGCAGCAGAAAAAAACTTACCGCTCTTTGTTCCTGGCTGGGAGGATGCAACTCTTGGTAACATGTATGCCGGGCATTGTATCAGTGGTGATGTAAAAAATATTCATACTGTGAAAACAGGTATTGAATACATGATTAGCTTATCTGAGTGGTACACAAGAGAAGCTCGCACAATGAGTGATCATGGTTCTATAGGATTCTTCCAAGTCGGCGGGGGGATTGCAGGAGATTTCCCAATTTGTGTTGTTCCCATGCTTCATCAGGATTTAGGACGCACAGATATTCCACTCTGGGGTTATTTCTGCCAAATTAGTGACTCCACAACGAGCTATGGCAGCTACTCTGGAGCTGTTCCCAATGAAAAAATTACTTGGGGAAAATTAGGGGTCAAGACTCCAAAATATATCATTGAGTCGGATGCTTCTATCGTGGCACCACTTATTTTTGCAATGATTCTTGGAAAATAGATCGCTCATTGATCTTTCAATGGTTATGGTTTAGGATCGATTTTTATTTTAAAAATTTCATGGCATAAGATGTTCTTGTTCTTGAAATATTAGGGTTAGAGAAGCCGATGTGGCGAAATGGCAGACGCAAGGGACTTAAAATCCCTTTCTGCGAAAGCGGAGTGTGGGTTCGAGTCCCACCATCGGTAAAGATCTATTGTCTTGTTATAAGAAAAGGGCATGTCCACAATTTTTTTTCTTAAAAAGACTCCTCACGCTGATTCTTCTTTTTTCTTAAAATACCCACGCTCACGAATTGTTTTCTCAAGGAAGCGGATATAACTATCGCTTTTGTTCAGAGCACGCGTATAAACAAGCTCTGAATTTCTCCAATCATTGACTTCACGTTTCTTATTGGGTTGAAAAAATTCTGGACGTTTCTTCATAATATTCTCTATTTCTTGTCGCTCTGTCTCAATAAGATCAAAAGGGCAAAGAACATTTTTCAATTCAGGGATATCTCGTCGCATGTACTCTCGCCATTCATAGCTAATGGGCGTGCCATCCTTAAAATGATCATACGAGTAGGCTTGTACATTGAGACGATTTTTATGATAGGAGAGCTCTCCAATATAATTGGTGTAGAGCTCAAAATAGAGTTTTCCAAACCTTCCTTTAAGCCATAGAAAATTTTTTATATTTTTTAAGAAAAACGAAAAACAAGAGAAATGGAGAAACACAAGAGGCACATCATTGACGAAATAATAGTTGTGAGGGCGTTTGATATCCCTTTGATCCACATTCCACCACGCAACATTATAACCACAGTTTTTTAAAATACCGAGTCGATCCACACGTCCTACCGCATCATTGAGATAGATTTGGTCTAAGTAAATACCAATGATGTAATCATCTACGAGGCAGTTATAGTGGGTTTTCCCCCACCACCACTCTAGAAAAGGCAAGGCATCGTGTGTCGCTCCCACATAGCCCGCATTAAAAATTCCTGACATTCGCAGCATGGTAGCCGAAATGATCGGAGCGACGACACTGGGTGCAGCATTACGTTGAGGGGTCAGAGAAAGAGTCATGTAATCGAGTTGATTCCAAGCCTCTTCCAAATGATGAAAAAGTTTTATGTCACTATCTAAGTAAATGACCTTTTCATAGTGATGAAGTATGTGATGCAGAGCCTTTGGTTTGAGCGCGCAGCAGACGGAGAGTCCTTTGTATTGAAATAAAAAGCGCTCCCATTCCTCGGGGTTTAATATTTTCGCATCAATAATTTCAAACTCGCACTCGTCATAGCAGGCTTCTTCAGGATGATAACCGACTACAAAAATAATAAAGTCAGCTTTGTTCTCAAAACGTTGAATTGTTTTTCCAAGAATAAGAGCTTGATGAAAGTAATTGTTCGTAACGATCGTAATAATAGCCTTGGAATGGTGAGATGGTTTTTTTTTCATGAGTCAATAACATCAAAAAAAGTTAGAAAAAAATCTCTCCAACGCTATCTGCGAGTAAAAATCCTTTTGGTGTTAAGAGCCAGCGATCGTGAGTGCGATAGAGCAGCTCGTGTTTTTCCATTTCTTCGAGCTCTTTTTGCCATGGTTGAGCTCTTATAAAATCAACTCCATGATGGGTACGTAGACCAAAGGCTGCTCTTTCCGCCTCTAGAGTGCTTGAAGAAAGCTTTTCCTCAAAATCACGTACTGTTCTTCCACTCATGGTGCTAGAACTATAGAGTCCAGTGTCACAAATGTTGCGCCAACGCGCTTTCTCAACGGTTGAAAAGGCACTTGGCCCCAAACCCAGATAATCATTCCCTAGCCAGTAGGCCATGTTGTGTTGAGAGGAGTAGTTTTTTTTGGCATAATTTGAAATTTCATAATGTTCGTATCCTGCCTTACCTAGGAGTTGAGCTGCTAATTCAAATTGATCGGCCTCGAGATGAGTATTGGGTTTCATCACTCCACGATTTAATAAATAAAAAAACTCAGTCCCTTCCTCGTAAGTCAATCCGTAAGCAGATAGGTGCTCGGGTGCGAGGGAGAGTGTTTTCTCTAGGGTCTCTCTCCAGGAATTGATCGACTGTTCTGGAATTCCAAAAATTAAATCTATAGAAATATTTTCAAACCCTGCATCACGCAGAAGAAAAAAAGATTCTTCTGCCTTCTCTGAAGAGTGTGTTCTTCCCAGTTTTTTGAGCACGAAATCATCCCAGGATTGAACTCCCATACTAATTCGGTTCACACCTGCTTGCTTTAGGAGTTTGGCTTTATCAGCTGCTACAGTAGCTGGATTCATTTCTATGGTCCATTCCCGAAGCTCGGAGAGGTTGAGGATGCGCTGCAGTCCATGAAGCAGACGTTCCATTTGAGAATATGAGAGGGCGCTTGGTGTTCCACCACCAAAAAAAATAGTTCTAGGCAAGAGATTTGTAGCATGCCTTCCGGCTTCAATGAGAAGCGCATCGATAAATAATTCCACACGTTCACGTCCCGCTGATTCTTTGTAAAAAGCACAATAAGGACAAATATTAGGACAAAAAGGAATATGGACGTAGAGGTGTTCAATCACAAAGGTTTCTTTTAATCGAGTCGGGAACGACAAGGAGCTTGTTCTTCAAGTATTGTTAACAAAGAAAATTGTTGTCGGATGATCGCACGCTGCTTGCTTTTAGGTTTAAAAATGATACTACAAGTTACGCAATGCAGAAATGTCGTCGAGAAAAGCATCGACCACGTCTTCTCGTGTTGACCACGAAGTAACAAGACGAATCATAGCATTCTCTCTAGTAACAATTGTAGGCCAGCGATAAAAACCATATTTTTTTTCTAGGTGCAGAATTAATTTTTTCGGGAGAATAGGAAAAATCTGATTTGTCACTGCTGGGTGTGCAAGGTTGTAGCCTTGTGCTGTGATTCCCTCAGCTAATTTTTCTGCCATGGCATTGGCATGGCGTGCATTTTCAAAATATAGATCCTCTTTAAAGAGTTCGATAAAGCCAATCGAGATAACGCGTGTTTTTGCCATGAGGGCACCGCGCTGTTTCATATGATAACGAAAGTTTTTTTTAAGATCAGGATGAATAATCACCAATGCCTCTCCAAGGAGTGCTCCATTTTTAGTACCACCGATGTAAAAAAAGTCGCAGTGCTTGGCTATTTCTTCCAAATCTAGATCGGCTTCTTTCGATGTAATAGCACTTCCCATGCGAGCTCCATCAATAAAGAGATATAAATTATTATTGCGGCACGTCTGATAGATGGCCTCGAGCTCTTTTTTCTGATAAATGGTTCCTAATTCGGTTGCTTGAGAAATATAAACCAGACGCGGACGCACCATATGTTCATCGTTGTGTTCTAAAAGAAGAGCTTCAATGGCCTCAGGTCTGATTTTTCCATGAAGAGAGGGAATCGTATGAACTTTGTGTCCGGTGGCCTCAATGGCTCCGGTTTCATGAACAGCAATATGACCTTCTTCGACCGCAATCACCGATTCATAAGGTTGTAGCATGGAAGCAATGCTAATCATATTAGCCTGTGTTCCTGTGGACACAAAATGAATAGAGGCGTCTCGTTGATGAATTTTTGCTCGAATTAATTCTGTTGCCTCGTGCGTGAAAATATCATGGCCATAACCTCGTGTTTGCTGGAGGTTGGTCCTATGGAGAGCCTCTAAAATATTAGGATGAGCTCCTTCGGAATAATCATCAAAAAAGAGAACGGAGTGAGACATAATGATTGTTAGTGAGTATTGTGTTACGCAGTTTTATTGAAAGATGGAGTTCGACTCATACAAACACCTCGTTTTGTAGAAGCAGCAATAAATTCAAAAAAATGGAGTGCTTCACGTGACCATGTTTTTTGCGCTGCGGCTTCGAGCCCTTGACTGATATTGAATCCACTTCGATAGATGAGTTGAAAGGCTTTTTTTAGTTCCATGCGTGAAGTCGTTGTCATCTCTGCACGACGTAGTCCTAGAACATTGAGACCCGATACTAAATCACTTTCATAAGCAGTGAGGTAAGGAGGAATATTTTTACTGATACGACTTCCTCCCCGTACCATTGCTAAGGTTCCCACACGAATGTGCTGATGAAACACAGCCCCACCGCCAAGAAATGCTCTCTCCTGGATTTCGACATGACCTGCAAGCAGGCAATTATTAGCAATAATGACATGATTGGCCACTGAGGAATCATGACCAAGATGAACGCCGACCATTAAAAAATTATCATTACCAACCATTGTCTGGCCTCCCTCATGCATCCCTCGGTGAATCGTCACATATTCACGGAAAATATTGTTTTGACCAATCACGACCTTACTCTTGATTCCTTGATTAAAACCGACAACTTGCGGATCTGCTCCAAGAATAGCCCCGAAACCGACTTCATTGTTCGCCCCGAGTTCAACATGCCCAGTGATAATCGCTCGTGCTAAGATTCGACAGTGAGGGCCAATGATGGCTCCAGCCTCAATAATGGCTGCCGGACCAACATGAACGCTATCAGCAAGTATGGCTTGAGGCGAAATGAGTGCGCTCGGGTGAATAAAGGACATAAAAAAGTAATTAAGAAGTAATGGGTAAAAAATAATGCGTGGAGAGTCAAGTGTTGTACAACATCCTACACTCTTGACCCGCTTTATATTAATCCTGAGTCACGAAAACTAAAATAGGGTTCTCGATGGCTTGATGCCGTTCCAATGATAACGTGATCTACTAGGGGAAGCTGTAAACATTCACCCGCCTTGACGAGCCGCTCGGTTAAACGACGATCTGCAGAACTTGGAGTCGGATCTCCTGAAGGATGATTATGAGTAATGGCAATGGCATAGGCGCGTTTCACAATAGCTGGATGAAAAATCTCCCGTGGATGTGCAATTGTTTGACTCAGGCTTCCACGAAAAATCTCTCGCTGCTCAACGAGGCAACTGCGAGCATCTAATATCAAAGTCCAGAGTGATTCGTAAGGTAATAAGGAGAGATGAGACTGCATGACTTTGTAAATATCTCTTCCACTCGCAATGCTGACTTTTTCTTCTTGTGGAGCAGCCATTCTTTTGCCCATCTCAAAGGCAGCTTTGAGTTCTGCTGCTTTCGCTAAACCAATACCTGAGATTTGAGATAGTTCGCCAATAGAGCATCCAGCTAAACGTCTTAATGAACCCCATTCAGAGATGAGATCTTGAGCGACCTCAAGCACGTTGCGACCAATGCGACCAGTTCTTAAAAAAATAGCGAGCAGTTCCACATCGCGTAAAACTTCTGCACCATGCGTTGCAATACGCTCACGAGGGAGATCTTTTTTGGTAGGGTCTATTTTTTGTAAAGCGTTCATGAAGCAAAAATAATTTTTTTATTTCAGGATTGGTACTTGCTCCTGAAAATCTGGATTACTAAGGACGAAGGTTGTTTTTGTTCTAAAAACAATAGGCCATGAGAAGAGCTTTGTTTCTTTAATTAACTTAGGGGCATTTCCTTCACCGTAGCTCCATCTTAAATCAATGGAACTGACAAAAACATATTTTGCCTGTGTGATATCAGCAGGCCAGAGAAATTCCTCTCGGCTAAAAGATCTATTATAAGTCGAGATAGATCCAACACCATAACGCCATGTGGCGCACTGCAAGATATCGGTGGAGCGGCATTTAAGAAGCCACTCGCTATCCCAATAGGCAACGACAAAATCATTATTATTTGTATGTTGATTAATCCAAGAGGCTGCTTCCTCTAAGTCACGACAATTCGGCGTCACCCAATAATCATTTAGTGTCTTTAAGGTGCCGGAAAAAGAATTGTTTAATGAACCAGGCAGAAGCATGCAGGGAACCAAGAGAAGAACGAGTATGGATATTTTATGCTGATCGTGACAATGGGAATGAGAGCAAAAGAGCGCATCCATCATGGGTTGTAATCGGGACAAGAAAAAATCTAAGGATAAGATCAAGTTAACGCAGAGCAGAGGAATAAAAATCATTGCTTGGTAATAAAATATGCTTAGTTCAGGTCTGTTTTGAATGACAGTAACAACAATGAAAGCACTAAAAATCAAGAGAGCCCATTTACGCGCACAAGCAATTCCTAAAAAAGAAAATAAGAGCAAAACGTGAAACCAATCCATGAAAAAAAACGTCCAAAACGTCATGAGTTTTTCAGAGAAGTGCATGCAGTTGGAATTTATCGTGTAGAAAAAAAATAGGCCTTGAAGATCGAGAAATAGGCCTTTCCCACAGGAGAGGTAACCTAGTAATAGGGAAGAAGAGAGGATGAGAGCAGGAAGCAGGATGATTCTAAGCCATGATGCCAGGAGGCGTATTCGGGCTAACCCGAATATTTCACACCGATCACCTGCGGAGACCGGGAAGTCAGATGGATCTTGCGTTAGACTCACATTGTGACTTGGGCGGTATGTACTCATACAGCCCGGCGTCAAAATGCTCGTCTGCCTGACCTCATCCGCCTTCGCGGCCTCCTCGTCACGATCAGTATGAAATATCCGGGCTAGCAACGCTCCAAGAGTGACATGGATTGCTAAGAGATGACCCATTGCAGCAATCCCAGCACCCATGCCAATGATCCAATCACGGCGTTTGGTTGGTGGGGTATCTAGTGTTAATCCTATCATGATGACGCCTAAGGAGACGAAATAGTGAGGGTAGACCCAACGAAAATGAATCACACATTGAGGCGCTGCAAGAATGGTTAGTGCTGCAGAGAAACCGACAAGAAGTTTTCCTCTTCTTGCAAAGGTAATACAAACAACAAAGGCAATGAGAAGAGCAAAGCAGATTGATAAAAGCCGTGCCCCGAGGATATCTCCGTCAGTAAGAGTTTGAGCAAAAAAGGCAAAAAGAAAAGTTCCTATCGGTTGATAATTTAAAAGAGTACGAAAAAAATTATTACGGAGTGCACGATCCGTGAACGTGTGCTGTAAAATACCATTTCCGCTAATTAAGGTTAGGAACTCATCACCATACCATCTTGGAGAGATCCTTAAATGAGGCAAATAGAGCGCCAGCCAACTACAGAAAATGAAGGCAAGAGCAATAATAAGTCTCTCAAAATTAGACATTAAAGACCATCGATTGTGTAAGTTAGAAATCATTTCCTTGGCATAATGATAGGCTCTTGTATGGGAAATTTTTTAAAAAAATTGCCATCTATTCGGCTCCTGGAGGATTAACCCGGATATTTCATACTGATCGTGACGAGTCTCTCTCATAATGAAGAAGAGGAATGGAGTATCGAGTTTTTGAATGTTTTTAATCCAAGAAAACTTAAAAAGAAACTCGTGAACATGATTTGTATTCCTAAGATTGTGAGTGTTACTCCAGGAATCAACTGACGCATATTTTCTGCACATGAGAGACCTTCAAAATGCACCTGATACCACTTAAAACAAGCACCCGCAATCAGCCACCCTCCTCCCACTATGAAGAAAAGTCCAAGTAGAATCCCTCTCTCTAAGTGAAAATAATTAAACAATTTATTGAAACTTGGATCCTCGGGCATCAGCCCTGTTAGGGTTGCAAAAATTTTGGTGGAAACAGCAAATACCGTGAGTACAAATCCCAAAATCAGTGCCATAGCGGCAATCATCATAGCTCCTGTATCTAGCATCACGTTCTGAATAATAATAGGACTGACATAGAGTTTCACCATCACAAGGAAACCAGTCAAACTCATCAGAAGGCCCGGCATGAAAAAAAGCCATTGTGGTGAGTAAATGAGCATAAAACGTAAATTTCGCCATCCATCCCTCCAGGGCTTAAGGTGAGGGATACGTCCGCGCCCGTCAGGATATAAGGTGATAGGAGTTTGGGTCATTTTTAATTTTAATATTGCTGATTTAATGACCATCTCGGAAATAAATTCCATGCCTGTTGTCTGTAAATCCATGAATTCATAAGCATGTTTGGTAAAGGCTTTCATACCGCAATGAAAATCGTGAATCTGTGTTTTAAAAAGTATTTTTCCCAACCAGCTGAGACTAGGATTGCCTATCCAACGATTTTTCCAAGGCATCGCACCTCTTAAAATGGTGCCTCCTCCCGAAGGTAGACGACATCCACTTACGACATCATAGCCTTCTTCTAATTTCTCAATAAATCCTCTGAGCTTTGAAAAGTCATAGCTATCATCTGAATCTCCTATGAGGATCCAAGGTGATGAAGATGCTTCAATGCCGCCACGCAAGGCATGTCCGTAACCTTTTTTAAGAACTGAAACAATCATCGCACCAGATCGCTTTGCTATCTCAATCGAACCATCAGTGCTTCCATTATCAGCAATAATGATTTCCCCATCAATATCTGCATCTTGCAGTCCTCGTTGAGCCTTATGAATACAACGCTCCAGAGTTGCCACTTCATTAAGACAGGGCATCACAATACTGATACTAGGTTTTTTAAAGTGACTCTTCATTGTTAGTCGGAATCCATGCATGCCAATAATCCATCATCGAAGTGCAAGGGAATATGGAATTTTTGGAGTGAGGAAAAATCTGGATGAGGATTAGCCTTTGCAAGGCCGATGAGATTATCAGTATGAATAGGCAAACGCAACCCAAGCCCTTGAGATATAAAGAGCCCTAGCCAGGCCAACTGCCATGGAAAGGGAATGATGAATACTTTTTTTCTAAGAGACTCTGCAAGGCCTAAGATGATTTCCTGGGTTGAACGCGCTGTAGGATCTACTAATGAATATATTCCAGTAGGAATTTTTCCTTCAACAGCTTGACACATAAAATCCTTCATGACTGTATCAGGAGTCAAATATTGTTTGGCATGAACACATGGCAATGGGATTACCGACAACTTTTTTACAAGGCTCAATAGTTTACCCATCATGCCACCCATATCATGTCCATATACCAATCCGAGTCGCACAACTATACCACCTGCTTCCAATATCTTTTTTTCAACATAAAGTTTTTCTTGTCCATAATGAGAAGAGCAACCTTCATAGCAACTCATTGTTGAAATAAAAATAAGTTGTTTGATACCTGCCTCAATGGCCTGTTGGATTAATTTTTTTGAGCCAATGACATTAGTCGTGAAGGGAGCTTTCTTGGAAGAAAGCGTCATCTCCCATGCCGCGTGTACTAGGGTCGTAGCGCCATCTATTTTTTCTTTTGGAAGATCTTGTAGAAAACGCCAAGACTCTCCTCTCTCATTTTTTAAGGTTTCAACACTCCATCCCTGAGCTTGCAATGCAGAAGATATCAGTTGTCCGACATAACCATAAGCTCCTGTAACAACTATTTTCATTGGTTCTCTTTGGTGAAATTACTCGCAATACGATGTGCATTAGCCATCACACTGTAGGTGATTGTGGTTGCTGGTATAGAAGGAAAAATAGAAGCATCAACAAGATGGAGTCGTTTGTAGCCCCAAGGTCGCCCTAAGAGATCAGCTTCTCTCATGGTGGGATTTTTTGACATAGGAAATGAACCCCCTGAATGAAAACCTCGGCCCGCTTCACCCATGTAGAGGAGAGGGGAGAGTGGCACTCCTTTTAGTAGTGGAAATAGCGAGCCTACTTTACGCAGTACTTGAGCGACAAGTAATCGAGTTTTAGAATGCGCAAGAGGTGTGACGTTGAGTTGATCAATGTTTTTGGATGACTTAGAGAGGACCATTTGAATTTTTGCAGAGTCATCTGAATGTAAATATCCTTGTACGATAAGGAGCCTGGAAACTAGCTTTTCAAGGAGCGACTGAGGCATCAATGATCGAAAAGTTTTTTGAAGCTTCTCGTAAATCAGATCATTATAGCTGTAAATTTGTAAATGAACGGGATGAGAGGCTTCGTGAATCTCGAAAAGTTCGATAAAAATTTGACTAAGAGTATGCATTTTTTCTCGCCTGACACCATCGTTCCCAAAAAAACGGAGTAAGGGAAAAAGAAAGTATTGACTGTCATTAGCGACCACAGGTTCATTATATCGATCTTGGCTACGAAGTGCTATTGCTGTACTGGGAAGTAAGCCAGCAGCAAGAAAGACACGTTGAGCATGCTCTTCAAACATCTCACCATGAGTAGTTCTTCCTTTAATCACAATATCATCTCCGGTTTCTTTGATAGTTTCTACGATGCGTTGATCAACATATTGAATGGCTCCAGAAGCACTCCAATATTTAATCAGCATAGCACTGTTAAAAATAACACCGTAAGGACAACCAGACATACATAGTGTGCAATATTGGCACTTCGTCTGCGGCTCTATTACTGAAGGTGTGAAGGCTAAACGTGAACGACCAAAAATAATACCCTCATGACGAAGTGGCTCGCGTGAATGTTGTAAATCTTTTAACAATGATTCAGCCTGAGTGCTCATGTTTAGGGAGTGAACATGAGACGCATACAGTGGAAAATATCTTTCCAAATCATCGTGTGTAGCTGCTAGCCCAGTTAAATTGACAACAGCCTCATAATGTGGGGCTAATTCTTCAACATCAATGGGCCATGTTGCAATATCTGGAGTCCGATAAGGGAGCATGGCGCCCCCCCAAACATTACTGAAGCCTCCAAGAGCATACGAAGCAAGAGAGGCAACTTTTTTGCATGCATACTCCATTCCAAAAGAAGGAGTGCGATACGGAAAATTAGAACCAAAAGAAAGTTTAAGAGGGATTCCTCGGTAAGAAAGACTCTTATTTTGTGTCAGCCTAGAGATTTCGCTCGAACTCCATTGAGCCGGGGTTTGCGTTGCAAGAGAGCTTACTTGAGCGGTAGTGGTCTCATCAAGCCGATGACCAATATCAATGACACGAACTTGAATTCCTTGTTTGATGAATGGGGCAATGCAGGCAACTGCAGCCGGACCACTACCAATAACACAAATCATGCCTTAAAGTATTTTTTGAGAATCCAAAAAGACGCTCACTTTGGCACTAGCTAACCCACGCAAATAAACCACCATATTGCCCAAGCCTTGCGTAAAGTCGTTGGGAGAAAGTAACGCCAAAGTTTCTTCTGCTTGATCTAGTAAATAATTCAACTTAGCCATAGTGGCTCTGAAAGCTCCTTGCTCTAAGAGTTTCTTGAGAAGGGTTTCACGATTCATCCCCTTATCATTAAGGAGAGCATGGTGCAGCATGGCTTGGTCTCCTTGTGTAGTAGCTTCAAACAACATCAAGATAGGAAGGGTGAATTTTCCTCCCGAGAGATCAGTCCCTAAGGTTTTACCAAAAGTTGCTTCATCACCAAGAAGGTCAATACAATCATCGAGGATTTGATAAGCAATACCCATGTGGTTGCCATATTGTTTTAAAGCAGTCATCACCTCGGCAGAGCAACCATTTAAAAGACCGCCAAGTTCACAAGCTACTGCAAACAGTGATCCGGTTTTCATCTCAATAATCCGGTAGTAATTTTCCAGTGTCAGACTAAGATCAAAACAACGTTGCGTTTGCAGCATCTCTCCAGAACAGACTCCAATGGCTGCGTCAGCAATTCTGCGAGATATTTCTTTGTTAGAAAAATCTGTTGCCAGGCGTAGTGCATGCGCAAAAAGAATATCTCCGACTAAAACAGTCATACCATTTCCCCATTTAGCATTAAGCGTTGGGCGTTCTCGCCGTACATGAGCCCCATCCATGATGTCATCATGAACAAGGCTTGCAATATGGATTAACTCCACAATGAGTCCTAGATTGATATGCTCTGAACTGATATTCCCAGTGGCACCTCCAGCAAGAAGAGCAAGCATAGGCCTGAGACGTTTACCACTACTACCACAGGCATAGTCAATATAATCTCCAACGTTTAGCTCAAAATAACTTCTTTGTTGTGTTAGTAAGTCTTCGAGCGCTTGCATGGGAGTAGCGATAAGCTTCAAGACTCCTGTTAATGCATGGTGAGGTTGAGAAGGGGGAGGGCTCATAGCCTCTGTGGATGGAATTTTCACGTACTTACTTTCTCTGCTCAAAAAGACATGTCAATTTCATCTTTTTTTATTTTTGACACAGACCCGCTCAAATAAAAAAACTGGGACTAATCGCAAGCAGCCGATGAGTGCACTTAAAAGTCTGTTGGGAATAACAGAAGCCTTCTGTTTTAAAATCGCTTGTAAAGCAGTCTTAACCACTTTTTCTGGTGACGTGATTAAGCAAGCATGAGCACGAGAGGTAATGGAAATCGGATTGTCCGTACGCGAAGCCACTTCAAAAAATTCTGTGGGAACAGGGCCTGGCGAGAGCAATGTGACTGTGACTCCATGTTCTTTTTCCTCAAGGTACAATGCTTGGGAAAGGCTATTTGTATAGGCTTTAGAAGCTGCATATGTTGCATTACCACGTAGCGGAAAAAAACCTGCAATCGAACCCACTTGTAAAAGAGCGCTAGGAGCTTGTTTGCGAAGGGTTGGTAAGAAAAGATAAGTGAGGTGCGTGAGAGCTGTAATATTAAGATCAAGAATTTCTTGAAGTCGTTGCCATGACGCCTCGCAAAATCCGCCTATATCTCCTAATCCAGCATTATTAATCACAAGGTTGAGTGGAATTTGTTGCTCTTTAATCCAGGTCGCTAATCCTTCGCGTTCGTCAAAAAGATTCAAATTGCGAACCTGCAGGTAGATTGTTAGTTGCGGATAATTTGCTTGAAGAACATGTGCTAAATCTTCCAAGCGTTCTTTTCTGCGTGCGACAAGAATGAGTATCGAGGCATGAGGTGCGAGTTGTCTTGCAAATTCTGCACCTAGACCTGAAGAGGCCCCTGTAATGAGGGCGCATGAGTGATGAAAGGAAAAATTCAAAATAGATTTAAATAGACTTGTTGACTTGTACCTGGTGGAGCCTTGAAAAGGCAGGACTTTTTACGCTGAATTTTTTTCTTCTGTCAATGTGAAAGCGTAAGATGATTGAGTATATTTCCCGAGCTTTTAAAAGGAGTATAGAGAAATTAAGCGTAACGTATCCCCTCATGCGTCACACTCCTCATTTTTATTCGTGATGACTATAGATCTCGGAGAGCGGGTGTTCATCAAAAAGATTGGGTTCGATCCCTCCAAGCTCTTTGGGATGGTAGAGTTGTATTGCTAAATTAAAAAAAAGCGGGGTGATAGGAACCTCCTGACATATGATCATATCTTCGGCATTGCGTAGCAGGGTAAATCTTTTGTGAGGATTTATTTCATGAGATGCTGCATCTAACATATGATCATAGGATTGAGATTTCCAACCCGTACGATTGTTTCCTCCGCCAGAAACAAAGAGTTCAAGAAAGCTATTTGGGTCCGCATAATCACTAATCCAATTAGAAATGGCCATGCCATAGTCCAATCGATTCATGGAAGTTAAATAAACTTTCCATTCGCGACGTTCTAGCAAAATAGAAATACCCAGTTCCTTCTGCCACATGGATTGAAGTTCTACGGCGATTCCCTCATTCATTTCATCTTCGCTGTAGAGATAATGTGATAATGGAAAATTTTTTCCACCTGGATAACCGGCCTCTGCAAGTAGTTTTCTAGCGAGATTCACATTGTATCCTAGACCAAGAGTTGGTTGATAACCGGGAATGCCTGGAGGGACCAAACTCTCTGCAATCCTTTCTCCAGCACGTGTGATCTTTTCAGTCAGGCTGTGGCGGTTAATGACCAACGCAAATGCTTGACGTACCCGAGGGTCGTTAAAGGGAGCTCGTGTGCAATTAAACCGAATAAAGTGAACTCCAAGATAGGGTGAGACATGAAAATCTTCCGTCCCCTTTAAGGCATCTAAAAGAAAGACAGACGGTCTGCCCATCAAGAGATCGGCTTGCTTAGCCGCATAAAAATTATAAGCAACATTGACTTGGCTAATGGGTAGGACATCAATGCTCCTAAGGGCTACGCGTGAGGCATTCCAGTAGAAAGGATTTTTTTTAAGTACAATTTTATCATTGATTTTCCAGTCTGATAAAGTATAGGGGCCATTACTGATGATATTTTCAGGTTTCACCCAGTTATCACCACAACGATGAATGAGATCCATTCTTACCGGGAAAAATGACCAAAGAGCGCAGAGTTGTAAAAAATAAGGTGTCGGGTGAACCAGGGTTACTTGAAGTGTTTGGTCGTTGAGTGCCTGAATTCCCACGCGAGAAAAAGGAATCCTCTCCAAAGAAAAATCCTTCGCCCCCTCGATGACAAAAAACTGATCACTGTAGGGTGCTGCTGTTTCTTTGATCAGCATTCTTTGCCACGATGTGACAAAATCATCGGCCGTGACTCTTTTGCCATCAGACCAAGATGCTTGAGGACGTAAATGAAAAGTATACAGACATTGGTTCGGAGAAATTTCCCACGAGCAGGCCACTCCCGGTTCGATCTTTCCAAAACGATTGAATCGCACGAGTCCCTCAAAGAGCTCGGAAACAAGACGGCCTTCAGGTTGACCGGTGACAATCTGAGGATCGAGGCTCTCGGGTTCAGCTGCATTGATGAAAACTAAATCAGCTTTTGGTCTCTTTTTCTCACATCCTAGAAAAACAAGAGTACTTGCCACACAAAGGAGTAAAAATCTTCGGGTTAAGTTCATAGAATGCGGCGAGTCTCATGGTGCCTGGTTTATCATTTCTTAGAGCGATGCCTACATCAATTTAATAAAGCGACCTCCTGGCGCTCCTCTCACATGGCCGCTGAGTTCGAGGGCTAGTAATTTGGAAGATACAGTAGCAGCCGGCAAGGATGATATGGCAATAATATCATCGATGAGTGTTGGATCATCAGCAATAGATTGATAAATCATTAATTCCTCACCCTGCAAGGAGAGGTGCGGCCTGCTCTTCTCTAATGCTGGCTGCTTAGAGAAAAGCAGAGGAAAGTCACTGAGAATGTCGGCAGCATCCATGACTAACTTGGCTCCTTGCTGAATTAATTTATTAGAACCCAGAGCGTTTGCTTGATCGATTCTCCCAGGAAGGCTGTAAATAGAGCGTCCTTGCTCAATGGCTTGATGAGCACTAATGAGCGCTCCACTCCGCAATCCGGCTTCAGTTACTAACAATCCAAAAGAAGAGCCACTAATAATACGATTGCGTTTTGGAAAGGTTTGTTTAGAGGGTTTTGTGTTCATAGGGAATTCGGTAAGGACAGCTCCCGAAGTGCTGATTTTTTCGGCAAGAGGAATATTTTCTTTCGGATAGATATGTTCCAAACCACTTCCTAAAATTGCAACAGTACGTCCATGAGCTGCTAGTGCAGCTTGGTGGGCTGCGGTGTCAATCCCTCTGGCAAGACCGCTGTAAACGGTGAGCCCAGCGTACGCAAGCTGATAGGCTAGTTTTTTAGTTGCCTCTAGTGCATAGTGACTGGCATCACGCGTGCCTACGATACCAATACCATGGCGCTGATCGCATTCTTCCAACTTTCCCCAGCAATAAAGAACAATGGGTGGATCTTCAATATGACGTAATAGTTCGGGGTAGCTGTTATCTTGAGCAATAAGAACATGCGCTCCGAATCGCTCTATACGACCTATTTCAGCAGTCAAATCAACTTGCTTTTCCCATGTTTGAATGGAGTCTGCAATTTCATGCCCAATACCCTCTAAACCTCGTAATGAATTTCCTGTCGCTTTTAAGATAGCAACTGAAGAACCAAAATGTTCATATAATTTCCCGAAACGCATAGGCCCTACATAAGCAATCATGTTGAGCACAATGCAGGCTTCTGTTTCTGTCATCCCACCCCTTTAGCGGATCACGAGCTCTTAATAAATCTAAAAATCTAAAATATGAGTTTTTTTAATGCATCTCACTTTCCTTTTCTTAGAACACTCGAAGATCATTGGGAGTCGATACGCGGGGAATATGATGCAATGGCTTCTCAATCGATTCCATGGCATGAGGCTATTCACAATGGAAAATGGGATGTGATTGGACTTCGCTTTGAGGGGATGGATATTTTAGAGAATCAACGTCACGCTCCAATAACATCCTCTCTCTGCGATCAAATTCCTGGGATTTGTACTTATGGTTTTTCAATCATGAAACCAGGCTGCAAAATCAAGCCTCATGTTGGTTATACAAATGCCGTTTTACGCGGTCATCTTGGTTTATATTCTAATGATCATTGTGTCCTCCAAGTTGGAGAAGAGTCTCGCACATGGATTCCTGGAAAAACGTTTGTCTTTGATGACACGATTCGACATGCAGCCTGGAATGACGGAGAATCAACGCGTGTTATTTTACTCTTTGATTTTTTGCGACCTAACTCGGATATTTCACACTAAATCTATTACGGCAGTCTCCCCCGCGGTCTCTTGGGCCGCCGGTGGTACCCCATCCGCCTTCGCAGTCTCCTCGTCACGATCAGTATGAAATATCCAGGTTAACCTCAATAGATTTGCCACTGAGGTATAATTTCTGAGGTCACTGAAGTCGTTTCGCCTGCTAGGAGACGTTGCATACCTGCAAAAGCAATCATGGCTGCATTATCGCTTGTTAATTCTCGAGGAGGAAAGTGCAGTTCCCACCCATGTTTTTCACAGAGCGCATGCATCGCTAAACGTAATCCACGATTGGCAGCGACACCACCGCTAACGCCAATACAGGTGAGGTCATGCTGTTGAGCAGCTCGTCGAGTTTTTTCGCAAAGCACTTCTACAATAGCCTCTTCAATAGAGGCGCAGACATCTTGGAGTTCTAAGGTGCTAAGAGGTACATCTCCTCTTGCTTCCAAAAAATAGCGAACGGATGTTTTTAACCCGCTAAAACTAAAATCGAGATTCTCTTTTTTCATGAGGGCTCTTGGAAAAGAAAACCTCTTGGGGTTGCCAAGTCGTGCGAATCGGTCAATTTCACAACCTCCGGGGTAAGGCAAACCGAGGAGCTTAGCTAGCTTATCAAAAGCCTCGCCAGCTGCATCATCATGAGTACGTCCGAGGAGCTGATAGTCTCGTTCATCCAGGACTTTGGTGAGCTGAGTGTGTCCACCGCTAACGACAAGGGAGAGATGTTGAGGGATATTCTTTTGTAAAAAAAAGGGAGAGACAAGATGGCCTTCAAGATGATTGATCGCTAAGTAAGGGATGCCTAAGGCTAAGGCCGCACCTTTCGCATAGGAAGCACCTACTAAGAGTGCTGGAGCAAGTCCCGGGCCAGCAGTTGCAACAATCGCACCAAGATCAGCGGGTTTTAATCGCGCTTGTGTCAAAGCATTATGAAAAAGCGGATCGATTGCGAGGAGATGATTGCGTGAAGCTACTTCAGGAACAACACCTCCAAAGGGTTCATGTAATTTACTCTGTGAAGCAATAAGGCTGACGTGCAATTGATCCGGAGGGCTGATGATGGCAATAGCGGTTTCATCACATGAGGATTCAATAGCGAGTATAGGGCGATGCGATTTCAATTTAAGTCACGTGACTATGCGTGATGTATATGCCTTTCTCAAATAAATTTTAGAAAATCTATCTGTTAGCCTATATAGTTTATTAAATTGAGAAAGGCACGCTATAAGCTTGCTCTTTTTCCTTAGCCCGAATATTTCATACCGATCGTGACGAGGAAGCTGGGACAGACTTCTAGATACCTCTACTCCTAAGCCCTCTTATTGATTGATTGATCTTTTTGTTTTCTTCGAGCTGAGTAATGAGATTGTCTACTTTTTCAGTGTAATAACGTGCATATTCGTTGAGTGGCGAATGTGCATTGGGCTCAGCCTCAGCAAGCTCATCGGCTTTTTTGTTAAACATGATAGCTGCCTGCTCCCAATATCTTGCATCTTGAGGTTTTTCTAGAGCCTGTGCTTCAGCAGCTTTTTTGTAGCACTCCGCTGCTCCTTGTCCATAGGCTGCCGCTGCAGCCTCGTTGGGTGTATCCTTAGCAAGCTCTTTGGCTTGGTTGTTACACATAAAGCCTGCATTATTCCAGTCTATTGCTACTTGAGTCTTTCCTTGAGCCCATGCCTTGGCAGCTTGTGCGTAGTACTCCGCTCCTTGTCCATAGGCTGCCGCTGCAGCATCATTGGGTGGATTTTTAGCAAGCTCTTTGGCTTGGTTGTTACACATCCAGCCTACAGTATTCAAGTATCTTGCTTCTTGAGTCTTTCCTTGAGCCCATGCCTCGGCAGCTTGTGCGTAGTACTGCGCTGCTCGTTTATATACTGCCGCTGCAGCATTATTGGGTGTATTCTTAGCAAGCTCGTTGGCTTGGTTGTTACACATAAAGCCTGCATTATTCCAGTATCTTGCTTCTTGAATCTTTCCTTGAGCCCATGCCTCGGCAGCGTGTGCGTAGTACTGCGCTCCTTGTCCATAGGCTGCCACTGCAGCATCATTGGGTGGATTTTTAGCAAGCTCTTTGGCTTCGCATAAGCAAGCATCTGCTGCATCATTCCAGTACCATGCTGCTACGGTCTTGCCTTGAGCCTGTGCCTTGGCAGCTTGTGCGTAGTACTGCGCTCCTTTTCCGTAGGCTGCCGCTACAGCATCATTGGGTGTATCCTTAGCAAGCTCATCAGCTTGTTTTCCATACATCAGAGCCGTATTATTCCAGTATTGTGCTTCTTCACGATTGCCTTTAGCCCATGCCTTGGCAGCTTGTGCGTAGTTCTGCGCTGCTTGTCCATAGGCTGCTACTAAAGCACCATTGGGTGTATCCTTAGCAAGCTCCCCGGCTTCCCCTAAGCAAGCATCTGCTGCATCATTCCAGTATATTGCTTCTTTAGCAGCATTTCCCTGAGCCTCTTTCTCGGCTGCAAGAGAACGATATTCTGTGCGTTTCTTCAAAGCCGGTATGAAAGCATTGATGCGCTCTACATCACCTCTAAGACACACATCTCGTATCCGTTGTGCTGCATCTAGGGTAAGGATGCAGCTGTTTTCTTGATCCTGGGAAGTAGTATATTCTTGATGGAGGTTTTCAAGGGTTTCATGGATGCTTGGTTGTGGTTCTTCTGAGAATGATAACAAGTGATCTTTCAAATGTGTTAAAGCATTTTTGTGTGTGTTAAAAAACTTCAAGAACTCTTCCTTGGTCCTTGGCGTTAGCAAAAGGGCTTCAAGAGCAGTG
>Ga0214923_10000256_pt1 | contig 81876 bp, 54 predicted proteins | sample LL1510_MetaG_FD_177993 | JGI IMG/M metagenome (GOLD analysis project Ga0214923, IMG submission 177993) | Freshwater microbial communities from Lake Lanier, Atlanta, Georgia, United States - LL-1510 | ecosystem: Environmental > Aquatic > Freshwater > Lake | place: USA: Georgia | collected...
CTCCCACCCCACCTCCTACTCCTCCTGGCGGTGGATCTCCTCCCACCCCACCTCCTACTCCTCCTGGCGGTGGATCTCCACCATCCGGAGATGCAGAGGCTATGGTTCAAAGATATATGATGGAACTAGAAGCAGCTGCAAAAGCTGTTAAATTACAAACTTATCAAGCGGAAAGATTGGCTGGAGCTACGGCATCGGAAGCCAAGGCTAGAGCAGACGCAGCGGCTTTTGCTGAGTATCAATCTATAGCACAGCAAAGACTGACTACTGCCACAAATGAAGAAAGAGCAGCTATTGATGAAGCTCGTAGTAGAATGTCACAAGTCAGAGGAGGCGCAACCGTTTCTCCAGCTGAGGCTAAGCCTGTTACAGAATCGTTGGCTCGTGGTGGGGCTCCAGCACCAGATACAACAGATTATAGAAAAGTTGCTCAGGATAATATCCAATCATTACAAGAAATGAATACTAGTGCTCTCGCATGGTCTGCTAGTTCTGTTTTGGCTATCAAGGCATTGAGTGGTATTGTTGGTCCGACAACTGCTTTTGGTAGTGCTCTTTCTGGGGTATCTAATAGTGTTGCTAGTACAGAAGCCCTATTCCTTGGATTAAATAAAGGACTTAGATTTGTTTCAGATATAGGAGTATCAGAAGACTCTGCCAAAAAAATCGAAGAATTTTCTTCAAAATTAATAGATGCTGGACGCACAGTAAATAATTGGGCAGCAAAACTACCAGACGGTTTATTTAAAAATATAGCATCAAAATTAGGAGGAGGACTAGATCTTGGCGGAGGAGCATTAGGAAAACTCGGATCTCAGCTTCCCAAAGTTATAAGTGGAGTGACCTCATCGTTGATGTCCATTCTTCCAACAGCACAATTAGTTGTTACAGGAATGAATGCAGCAGCTCAAGCCTTTATAGCTTATACTGATGCTATTCGTAATAATAAGATAGAAAATGCTACAAAGTCTTTGGATACTAGCTTAAAAAATGCTAGCAGTGCTTTAGATATGTACAATACAAATACTATAGATAATGCTAATCAATTATCTGTAGCTAGTGCTGAGATTAGTAGAGCAGCAACTGCCGCTAAAACATTGGCTGATATTGATAAGACTAATCAAAAATGGAGTACTACTAATTTAATAGGCGAAACTCTAGCTATGGGTGGTGGTGGTGCCGAAAGTAGGGCTCAACGAGCAGAAATCTTGGATAAAAAAGGAATGGGTGCATATGTAGGATCATTATTAGATTTTACAGGAGGTACTCAACAAAGATATACTCAAGAACTAGCTCCACAACAAGCTATCAAGTCTTCCGAACAGTTTGCTAAAGTAGCTACATTAATTCAACAGCAAAATGAAGCAAGATTCAACTCTGGCGAAAGTTCATCAGATATAATGAATAGTCCAGAATGGGCACAACAAGCAGAGGTATTGGCAAGAGCAAATGCTGCTACTGAAGAAAGATTACGATTAATAGATGCAGATATAAGTTTATCTAAGGCGGCAAGAGATGCAAGAAAGCAGGAACTGATACAATTTGCAGCAACAGGAGCTGTTAGAAATCAAGAAATACAAGCCATTAGAGAAGCAAATAACAATAGAGCAAATCAAGAAAGTAATAGTTTATTATATGGTCTAGAAAGAATGCTTCAAAATATGGAGCAAAGTATTAGTTCTGTAACATATTCATTAAATAAACTTGCTGATCAGACAGATCTACTAAAATCTTCTATGACAGGAGAAGCCAAGATAGGTGCCACAAGGGTTGATGCTATCAACACATTACAAAATCCTAATGTTTCCAGTGATGTAGAAAGAGCACAATCATCTAAAATGGCATCACAATTTTTTGGTTCTCAAGGTAAAGATATAGAAGGATTACTTAATTTTGGTCCCAAGCTAGAAGAAACAGTCTTATCCACTATTAATAGAACAATAAAAGAAGATCCTAATGCTGGTAGTGGTAAGATAGAAGCTCGTATCACTCAAAATTTAGAAAGAGAACTAGGTAATCTCAATATTGATGCAGGATTAAAACAAGCCCTATCCAAACAAACAGCTTCTGCTATTACTGAATCTCGTAAAAAGGATGACGATAAAACAGATTTCAAGTCATTATTTAGTGAAACAGCGGCATTCGGTAAAGTTGTACAGGCAACCAAAAGAGCACAAGAAGCAGCTGTTAAAGCTTTAGAATTCTATCAACAATCAGTTAGCAACTATGCTCAGTCTATGAATGAGATGGTTAGCTTACAAATATCATCTAATGAAAAATTCAGAAGAGCTTCAGAAATACGCTCTCGTGGAGAAATTGATTTAGCCAAGACTTTAGGCAAGAATATTTCCTTTGAAACTTCTAAGCAAACAGCTAGAGCCGGTGTTATGAGTCAGGCTGGGACCACAGATCCAACAGCCATATTTAATAACATAGGACGATTAGAACAAATAAGACAGGGACAGCAAGGCGCTCTTAATTCTGCGGTTCAAGGAGGTCCACGAAATCAAAAAGATATCATAGCATTCAATAGAGAGCTTGCATCAACAACTATGGGACTAAGGGAAAATTATTCGGCTCTCAAAGGACTAGCTGAAAGCACAGATGTTGCTCAAGCAGCAATGACAAGAATAGGCGAATTAAAAGCAAAAAATGAAGCTGGTGCAAATATCTTAGAAAGATTCGTTACATCTTCACCTAAAGATCAGGCCAAGCTTAGTGGTGCTTTTGATCGTTTAGAAAGAAATATGAATGGTCAAACTAATAATATGTGGGACTCGGTCAGAGTTCAAGAAGCATATAATGATGCTATTCAAAATGGAGCTAGTATGCAGGAAGCTCAAGATGCTGCTGACTCAGCAGCTGCTCAAGATAGAGGAGATACTTTAGAAGCATTTAAGATGCTTGCTCCTATGCTTGGAGAAAATCAAGGAGAACTCAAAGCTAACATGCTAGAGTCTATGATGAGAGAATCTGGTGTAGAAACTAGCCCCATGTTTGCCAAAGTATTAGAAGGTTTGAGAAATCCAGAAGGCGATCCTCAGATGGCTGAGGCTATTAACCAATACAGACAAGCTACTGAACTACAGGCCCAAGCTAATACATATTTAGCCATGCTAGACGGTAGATTGGCTGTAGATATTGGACAACAGTCACAGGCAGCATTTACAAACGCTTTGAATGGAGTAGGTCAAGCATTCGCTAATACAAATAGTGCAGATATATCTAAAGGAATTAATGAACTAAACAATCATTTAAGAAGCGGAGTTACCAAAGTTAGTGATGTTGGTGGAGGAAATGCTCTTCCATTTGCTAGAGGAGGAGTTGTAGAATATAGGGCCGTTGGAGGATCAATATTCAAGCCCAAGGGCACCGATACAGTTCCTGCAATGTTAACACCAGGAGAGTTTGTGGTTAATAAACAAGCAGCATCAGCTAATAAGTCTTTATTAACAGCTATTAATAATGGATATGCTAAGGGAGGCAGTGTTAAATATCTTGCAGAAGGTGGGTGGGTATCTGATATGCTTGTTCCCGAAAAGGATAGGTTCGGAGAAGCCAAACCTGGTGAATTGTATACTAAATGGGATGATTTCTCTAAGTTCGGATCAGGTAATGATGTTAAAGCTAATATAGAAAAAATCAAAGCTGATAGTAAAGATATTTATTTCTATAAACCTCATTCATATCCCACATTTTCTGGTAGAGAAACAGATAGTTCTGAATTATTATCTCAGTTAAGATCTGGTATGGATGGAGATAATTCATTTTTTGGTTTTCTTCCGGATTTTAGTATGGACTTAGTTAATACAGCATTGAATATTGCTGGTGCAACAGGTGCGGGTGTTGCTAGTGGCGCTCTTGGCGGAGCAGCTGCGGCAGCTAATCCTGCTCAGTTTGTAACAGCTAGTCTTGCTGGTAATATGTCGCAGGGGCAGAATACCGCCGGAACTCTTTTGGGTAATGGTGCTTTTGGTACGGCCGCAAGCTGGATATGGGAAGCTATGAAATTTGTTCCTGGCCTAGGAGGAGTTATTTCTGGTATAGACGCTTTTAAGAAATTAGTTTTTGATTATGATCTTATTGGTGGTGGTCTAGAAGCTTTAAATGCTGTATTTTCATTAATACCATTCCCTGGAGCCAGTTTATTGGGTAAGGGGGTGAGTAAAGGACTAGGATGGATGTTAAGAATGTTTGGGCAAACTAAGGTTGCTAGGTTTGGAAAAACCTGGATACCTAAACTAATAGAAGTTACTGGTGCTACAAAACTCATGAACACAGTTAAAGGATGGCTTGGTCAAGGACCGGCTAACTTAGTAGAAAAACTGCTGCCAGATGTTGTGAAGAAAAAACTAGGTATCAATTTAGCTGGGGCTGGTAAATCTGGTGCAGAGTTAGCTAGAGAAGGTATTGAAAAGATGTCTCCAGAAATTTTAGCAGATTATAAAGCTTATAGACAGGCTGGTATGGCTGCGGACGAAGCATTGGCCAGAGCTAAAGGTAGACTTAATTATGTAGGATCATCAGCTAGTGGTATGCAGGCTTCGGCAGCTCAAGCAGCAGCTAGAAATGCTAGCGATGCAGAACGACTCGCAGGACGAGCTACAATCAACAATATGGCAGCCAGAGTTGCTACCGGCGCTGCCTATGGTGCTGGCGCTATGGGCACAGTAGGTGCTGTGTCTGGCTATATGCAAGGAAGAACACCTAGTGCTACTATGAGTGGCGCAGATAAGCTGAAAAGTATTACAGAAGTTTTAGGATTTAAAATTCCAGACAAATTCAGAAGTCCTGAAACAACAAGTAAAATTTTTGATGAAAATTTAGATAATTTAGCATTATCAGAAGCGCAGATGCAATTAAGTTCTGTAGAAATGTGGTTAAAAGCTATAGACGAAGCTAATAAATGGTCAGAAACTAATAAGCCTCCTAAATCCAAAGCATCATACGATGGATCATACCACTTTACATCAGAGCCATCAACTAAAAAAGAATATATGTATGCTACAATTGGAGAAGCTCTTAGTGTAGATTCTATTATGGGTGATCTAAAACCCAATATTATGAAATTCTATAAGAGCGGCAATCCTACACTATCTAATAGTCCAGACCCTAATCAGTTAAGTGCTGCTGCCGAATCCTTTATTAAATCACAGGGTCGAGATTTTGATCAATTAATAAGTTCTGACAGCTATAATAAATTTCAAAACATCGATGGTATTAAAGCATATGTTCAAGATTATTATGATAGCTTAAAAAAAATTAATACAGCCACCACGACACCAGAAAGCTATAACACCGCACACTGGAGTCCTGCACAACCATCAAAGCAAAAAGAGGGCAGAATTTCATCTATTCTTGGGTCATTACAAGCTGGCACTCGATATAGCTATGATTTTAAGAAATCAGAATTAGCTAAGTTCGATAAGTTTCAATGGGGATCAACAGCACCAGTACCCACTAAAGATGGAGAAAAACCAGCAGAAAATAAAGATACCGGAGATATGTTGACTGTATATGGAACAGAAATGAGGGCTATATGGTCAAATATTAGAGATACTGAAAATGAAACAATTAAAGAGGCTATTAAAAATAAGAATATATGGGATGGAAAAGCAGAAAACGCTTTTAGAATTTACAAGCAAGGGTCCTCTCCCGACCAATATGATCCGCTACCATGGACCACCAACCCATCATTAATAACAGATGGAATGAGACAACTAGCGCAACAAGCTACAGAAGATAATATAGCTAGTACTATAGGATTAAAAATGGGGACGGTATCCACTTACGATAAAGTAATCGATCTGCCGAAAGCAAAAAGAGAACTACCAGTTACTTTTAGTTATCAGCCTTTCCAACAAATTCCACTCCTTGATCCTGCCACAACAGATATAGAGAGTGAAGTAAATCAGTTTTTGCCTGGAGCATCAACAGAGCCAAGTCCAACACCTGTTCCTGGAGTATTTATTAAATACAGAGGATCAGAAGCAGGCTCTGCTACTCTTAATCCATTCGCAGCATTAACCCCAGGCGCAGACAAGTTGATGCCCTATTATAGCAGCGTAGCTAATATGGAAAAGGCTGTTAATGAATGGGCTTTAGCTAATTTTGATACTATGACAGATTGGAGTTTATTGGGTGTCTCATTAGCAGCAGGATATTCTCCTATTAAAGCTGAAGCAGCAATGAAAATGGCTGAAAGTATACGCGGAGCAAGAACAAAAAGAAAAAGCAAAGAAGGATCTGTGCCAGATAAAGAATCTCCAGTGAACAGTGCTACAGAATTCCTATTTAAGAAGGATGCATTATTTTATCAAGATGATTTCTTATCAGCAGTTGAGCCATCATATCCTGAAGCTGCCAATATTATCGGAGCAAAAATACCTAATCTTGTAGATATAATGCAAAGACGTGCAGCTAGACAAATAGCTGGTAATAAAGATGCGAAAAAAGCAGAGATATCGGCAAAAGCCAGCTTGGTAAATTTTAAGAGTGATGAAATACCTTTATTAGGAGATATTGTTTGGCAAAATGTTAAAAACTTGTCCCTATCAGCTGGCCCTTCGTTATCTAGCGCTGCTGATTGGCAAAATGCTGCCACCGCCGATGGAGTTGCTCCACCAACCAGTATTACAGGACAAGATGATTTATTAGCAGCAGTTGATTATATAGCTTGGATTCAAGCCAAAGTCTTAAGACTAAAAGATAAAGCAGTAGAGCAAAATAAGATAGAATCTGTAGAGAATCTACAATCTGAAGCCGAATTTGGAAAATACATGAGTGCTGGTCGTTTCCTTAGTCAGCTAGCTTCTGATTCAGAACGACCCGTTACAGCGAATACTAGCATAGGACAGGCTAGCGAAAGACTATATAGTAAATATATGAATGAAAATAAGTTAGATCAGTATATTAAAAAATCTAGATTTACTGATAAAGATTCAAAGAAAGAAATAGAACAGCAGTTTTGGGATATCCATAAAATCATTCAGGATAAGAGTTTTGTAGACTATATTCTAGGTTTTGCTAATCAGTCTCGTACAGCTAAGAGATTTAAACAGGTTGTAACCGGTAATGGAAGAGCTGAATTAGGTAGTGAACAAAAAGCATTATTACAAGGACAATTTGCTGCTTTTGGTCAATCTAAGAGCGCTACCGCTATGATGGGCGCAGGAGCAAAGGAAGCTGCTCAAACCACCATGAAAGTAGCTAGTGCCGATGGTATAGCTGAAGTATCTATTCCAACAGAAATTGATGATGTCATTAACCAGTTTTTAGATACTAGTAAAGTTTATGAACCTTTATATAGAGAAACTTTAGGTAAGTTATTGGAAACAAATGGAAGAACATATGCGGATAAGTGGACTAAGAGCGGAGATCCAGGATCAGCCGGTTGGTCATCCATTTGGGACGAGTATTCTGCTCAATTATCCTCATTGACAAACTTTTTAGTAGACAGAGACAGATTACTGATGAGACCAATTGCAGAAGAAGGATCTACTTTATATCCTCCTGCTGTTCTCCCATCTATCGCTGGTAATTTATTCCCAACACTGCAAGCAGTAGCCCAGGTTTCTGGAATAGCTCCTCCAGCAGATGTGACTATAGAAACATTAATGGAAGCACTGGGTGACAGAGCAGCGATGATGGCACAAATTCAAAAGTTTATAGGAGCAGTGTCTCCGACAGCTCCAGAAGATTATGAAAAAAGAGATCAGATGAAAAAAATAGCTAAACAAGCTATGGATTTTTATGAAAATAATTTATCACCATCATCATTACCAAGAGTATTTACACAAGAAGGTAATGAATTATGGCAAAGAATGCAAGCTAGTTATATGGATGCCAATAAGGCTTACATGGGTTTTGGTGCCGACGGTAGTGATGTATCAACTGGATTAGGAGCATTAGAAGATATTTATAACCCCTCGCAAATGCCTTATGCTCAAAATACCCTATATGGTCTATACTACAGACTAAATAAAAAGGCTGGCACAAACAATACTGTTGAAGCTCTAATGAACGAAAAAGCAGTCAAGGATAAAGCAGCAGCAGCAGGAGCCACTCCAAAACCAGAAACACAGAGCCAGGATGTTCCTGCCCAAGCAGCCGCAGCAGCACCAAAAGAGCCAGAACCAGGACTACCCCCAGAACCATCTAAAGAAGAAGCAGAAAGAAAAGTTCAAGCAAGAGCTAAGGGAGGCTTAATTTACAGAGCCGGTGGAGGATCTGCTCCTATTAATTGGACACCCAGAGGCACCGATACTGTTCCTGCTATGCTAACTCCAGGAGAATATGTTATCAATAGGGGAGCAACTCAAAAATACTTACCAATTTTAGAAGCCATTAATAATGGAAGTAACACTCAGGGAGCTATAGCATCGGCAGTTCAAGGATCTGCTCCGGCCACATCATATGCTAGTCGTGGTGGAGTAATTCAGCCTAAATATTTCCGAGTTGGAGGAGATGTTACAGGAGGCACAAGTGGTGTATCTACTTCATATAGTATGGGTTTTGATAGCGCTACATTGGCCGCTATCAAGCAATTTGATAATAGCGTACAAGCTCTTGGAGATGCTCTGGCTGGATTGCAGCTTGGCAATATAAAAATTGATCAGGCTGCTTTGAGTGCATTGGGAGATTTTGCAACCAGATTCGATCAGTTTGCACAAAGCCTATTGAAACTCAATGTTCCACCAGTTATTAGCATCACAGGACAACATGAGGTGAATGTAAATATTAACGGCACATCTGTATTTAGTAATATGGAAGAAAAGATGAAGCAACTTATTAGTCAAGAAGTGGATAAGGCTTTCACTCAGCTATCTAAGGAAACCGAAGGAAACATTACTATGAATTATAAGCCACCAACCTCGCCCCTCGCCTAAGGGTTAATTAAAAAGAGAAAACTATGAGTATTAAATTTTATGATTTAGTTGGCGAACTAGGAACCCTAACTTTAGATGGTTCAAATAATCCAACCTTAGTTTCTTTAATACAAGATGGTCTAGCCCTAACCGGTTATAGACCATTTCTTAATAATATTGCAGACAATGATAGGCTTTATCTCAAAATACAACAAACAGCACAAAATGCTTTTGCTATTGTTATAGGTAAATATGACATTAATGAGTTTGGCGTTAGAACCATTATTATCGAAAGAGTATTATCTAAATTAGGAACATTGAGTGCTGGCACATATGCCGAAGTAACATCTTTTAATGATATCTCTATTAATCATAAAATATCTGCTAATCAATTATTAGTTAAAAAAACATCATTTATTCCGGAAACACAAACATCTGATTATATAGTAGCTCTAAGTGGAAATATTGTAGTTACTTTACCATTAGCCAATATAGATGCTGAAAATGTAAAATATGGATTTTTATTATCTAGTAAATATAATGGTGGAGATACTCTTACTATTAATGCTTCTGGTAGTAATAGTATTCTAGTTAATGATAATCCAGTTTCTAGTATATCAGTAACCGGCGTTGGTACATATGTACAATTAATGGCAACGTCTGGAGGAAATTGGTATAAGTTATTTTCTACAGATCTTGTTGCTGGAGAAGCTGGTGGTTCAGTTGTAGGGGGTTTGTCTAAGAGTGTTCAATTCAATAACGCTGGATCTATAACTGGAGGTAAGTTATTTTGGGATAATAATACTGAAACTTTATATTTTGGAGATACTAGTAATATACTTAATGCTGACCTTGTAATAAGTGCTACTCAAAATAAAGCATCCGGTATTTATCCACTATATGTTAGACTTAATAATGGTAATTTCTTTGCGCTAACTAAAGACGGCAAGGTTGCTATCAACACGCCAAGTCTTCCACTATATGAATCGTCTCCCAACTTTCATATGGTTGGACGATGTGCAGTATTTGAAGGAAATTGTGGATCAGCAGGAGTTGCTCTAACATTATTTAATAATCCAGACGTTGTGCCACTTGTTGGTAGTGTTGGCGGATCCTTTAATATGTCCGCCAGAAATAGTAATAGAAATGTCGTTAACTATGCACAAATCCAATCCAAGATCTTAAATCCTAATAAAGGAGTTTCTAGCGGTCAATTCTTAGTAAATGTTGATGTTTCTGGTAGTCCATATAATATTATGTCTATGGATCTATCTAATTTAATAGTTGGTAATAATGATATTTCTAAACTAGTAGATTCTGCTGTATTAGGCAAAGATAATGCTCTAACCTCAATTTCTGGAGCTAAAGTTTTTGGAAATAATAATACTATTGATAGAGTTAATAATCTATATGTTATTGGTTCGGATAATAGCATAGATTTTGTGAAAAACAGTGCTAGATATACCCTATCGGAACCAAATATTAGCACACTATCAGGTTTAGATTGGGATGATCTTGATGATCTACAAGCTGGAGATATTGTACAGGTTACTAACAATAGTGTTCTAAATGGATATTATATTGCACAAACATCTACATGGACCCCTATCGATGATACTGTAGCTATAGGTTATTTCGGCAATGCTAACTTCGTTATAGGTAGTGATAGTACTTTATCTGGAAACAATCTGATTGCTATAGGAAGCAATAGTATTGCTAGTGGCAATAATTTATCCGTATTCGGTAATTTCAATAATATTCGTACTCAAAATATATCTCAAATTATACAAAGTAATTTCCAGCCAGACTATTCTACCGTTGTTGGTAATGTTAATACATTTGATGCTAGCGGTGTTGTTATTTTAGGTAATAGAAATGCTGGCAGTGGTGTTAGAGCATTAATGCTAAATGGTTCGCTGAATACGATAGGATCTGGTACTATAGATAGCGTTATTATCGGTAATAATAATAGCTTAACATCGATTAGTGGTATTGTAATAGGTAATCGTAATTTTGGTGTTCAATCATTATCGACTATAGTAGGAACGAATAATAATGTAATCGGAGTAAATAATATTGTTCTTGGATCAGACGTGGCCCTCAGTGGTAATAATAATATTTTGACCGGAGACACCATAACAGCAAGTGGTAATAGTTCTATTCTGCATGGAGCCAATCACTTCTCTTCAGGACTTAATAATATACTTATTGGCGCTGATATATCAACAACAGGTAATAATACCTTAGGTTTTGGTAATAATTTAGATATTGTTGGAAACAATAACATAGTCCTAGGTCTCAATAATAGAACAGTAGGTTCAGGCAATGTTCTTTTTAGTACAAATACCCTAGCATCAGGAAACTTACTTAATAATACTATTTATGGGGCAAACAATCGACTAGATGCGACCGATCATACTTATCTTAATCTATTCGGTCAGAACAATTCAGTAGCCTCAGGAACACTGCATAATTTAGTAGTTGGAACAAATAATGATGTAAAAAATAGATTTAATTTTGTATTACAACCCATATCCTTTGTGATTAGTGATAATGGTACTAAATTTACTAATACCACAGGATCGTCTTCGATTAATAACTATAGGGCCGGTGATGCTATAGTTTATATTTCTAATAATGTTATTGTTGGATCTGGAGTTATTCAGTCCGCGTATATTCCCAATGCTAGTCCAAGTTCTCTGATTATAGAGCCAACTTCCTCATTTACCACAATATTGACTACAGTAGATATATTATCATCTACTAAACAACAAGAACTTATAGCTCAATATTCTAGACCAGTAGCTATTGTTGGTAATGAGAACGATGTTGTTGGATTATCTGGAGTTGTCTTTGGACACAATAATGCTGTTAGCGGATATAATAATACTATTATTGGTAATGATAATATTTATGGTGGAAATAATGCAGTTATTATAGGACAAAATTTTGCCGGTAGTGGATTCAATAACCTTGTAAATATAGGTTTTAATAATATTGGTGGATTGTCCGGTTCTGTAATGGTTGGTCAAAATAATACCGGATTAGATACCAAAAATAATATTTTAGGTAGTAATAATTTTGCTACTGGCGATAGTGATGTGATCGGTAGCAATAATAATTTGATTAATGGAGATATATCCACTGTAGGTAAAAATAATACAGTGATCGGTAAGGGACAAAAAGCATCAGGTGGCATATCGGACATATATGATAGTAAGAACAGATTAGATTTTACAGGAATGTTTAGCACACCGATTGCTAGCGGATATTATAGTGTTACATATCAATGTCTATTAATCGATAATGAATTTACATGGCAATATGAAAAGAGAGATATTGTTTCTGTACAATTGTATAATAATAATTTATTATTGCCAACATATACAGGGCGTATTACAAATGATCCAGTAATTGTTAATGGATTCAAGGCTATCTTTTTAGATAATACTATTACAGAAGGAACTAATTCTGAATTAGCTAATGTTACTTCCATTAATGAATTTATAGAAAACTATTTTCCAAATCAAATTCCTACCACAATTAGATTTAGTATACAGCACAAAAAAGATGGTTCTGGATCTATTATTGGTAGTGGTAATTTGGTTATGGGATCACAATTTAGTACAGTTATAGGTAACTCTAATCAGGTTGGCATTGATTGGAAAAACCCAGTAGATGTTGTTGCTTCATCTGGACTGGTTCTAGGTAATAATAACCAAATATATCATCCATTACAATTTGTTAAGAATGCACAAGGTCAAATCACCAATGTATTACCATCGTATCCAAATACTAGCGGTCTATTCCAAGGCGCTATTGGATTCGATATTCGTAATGCAGATCCAAATTCTATTAAATTAGGTTTTGATCAAAACACCATCAAAATCTTTGATCTTGGCGGGAAGAAAGACGGATCAGTTGTGTCCGTAGTTGATCCGAATGTTAATCCTCCTCAAATAACAACTGTTAGTGCAGAAAAAATTGGTCAAGGAATGTTTGAAAGAGGCGTAGTAATAAATGCTGATAATATATCTAATACTTTCCATGTTCTCAATGATAGTCCATTAAAACCATCTGTACTATCAGTACTATCTAATGCTAGTGGATATGTTGGTGTTAATAATAGTTTACCTCAATTCGCTCTGGATGTTAGCGGTACAATTAAATCTAATAGATTGATTACTGGCGCGGCATCAGTCAATACTTTACAGATACAAAGCGGTTCGGCTCCAGGTTATTTCTTATCATCTGTTGATACCAATGGTAATGCTGAATGGGTAGCTGGCGTCAGAGTCGATGTTAGTGGATATCCTGGCACTCTAGTATATTATAGTGGCACACCATCTACTGGAGGTAAGGTACAGCCAATTAGTAGCACTTCAGTTGTACAAAATAAAGAATGGTTCTTAAATACATATATTTACGAACCGTCCGGATGTAATGTTAGTAGAAGTGGTCTAATTTTCGATCAGTATATGAATGTTGATAAATATGCTGTCATGACATTAGACGAACACAGACGATCTGTGATGGGATATCCGGTTGAAGATACAGAAAAGTTACTTGGAGTCAATCCTGGTAAAATCGACTACATACAAAAACTAGTTGATCTAGCAAAAGAGAAAAAGTTCTCGGACGAAAGTCATTTTATTCCTCGTCAATATAATGCGCTATACTTTATACCGGAATCTACAGCTTATAGCACTCCTTCTGCTGATATAGTTAATACCAGTAGTGCTATGGGTACTCATTTAGCCAAAGCTGGTCAGGCTCAACAAGCTATCTTTGCTATTGGTCGCAGAAAGACGGATTTATCTCAGCCGTTGGACCTCGAAAGAGGTGAGGACGTTGATCAAAATAATAAACTATTTCCTGGAGGATTATCAGCCCCACAAAGTATCATATCTACTATTCCTAAGAAAGATATGGCTGGACAGAATAGTTATTTGAGACCCAAATATAAATTCAACTATGATGAGATGGTCAACACCTACACCGCACCGTTCAATAGCTTGGACGATGGCAATCATCCACAATCTGCTTTATTTAATAGTATCAGACCAATGACAGGAGGCACTGTTGCTGCCACAGAACCAGGAGGCAGAGCTAAGACTTATCAAAGTTGGTGGTATTATGATCCTGCTGATAATACTGGTGGTCAAGGATCCCGACCCATAGAGTTTAGGTATTCCACTATTCAAAGATCTGTTCCAACAGCATTTAATCTTGGACGAGAAGAAATCGACTTTGTGATTTATGGTACGGGTTCTAAGTATCCTGATCAGGTATCTAAATTCTTATTTGGCGATGTTAGTCAATATGTAACATGGAAGAAAACAGGCCTTGGTAGAGAAGACTCTAATTTCCCATTCCTAACCACAGTACCAGCATTTTATTTTAATTCGTCTATTGGGTCATTCATGATCCATACTGATAAGCCATCATGGATACCAACAAAGGTTGCTACAGATTGCGAACCTTGCGATCCTGTGCAAAGCGGTATCAATTTTGCTGACCTCACTGTTAGAGGTTGGATTAGTACCAGTGGTGTTCGTCTTGGACAAGGATTCCGCAGAGCTTATACCACAAATAATGAAGGTCAGCTTGTAGAAGCTGTTGATGGAAAAGGTAATCCCGTTTATGAGTCTACCAATGGTATGGTACTCATGTCAGACAGTTATGGTTTTGCTGTTTGGACACCTTTGGGCGGAAGCGCAACAACCAACCAGACTTTAACAGGAGCATCAACTGGCGGCGGTATCACAGAACAAAATGTAGTATTAACAGAAGGATCTTTGGATCCTATAGGCGCTGTATCTAATACGGGTTTCGAAAGCCTAGAATCTGATAGCGCAAGACTATTCAGAGATGAGATTAATGTACTGAATGAGTCTACTATATCCAATCCGGTCTTGAGACTTCGCGGAGTAACTAGAAATAGCTTGCTATTTGCAAAGAATCCATTACCCAATAGAAATGATGAATTTGCCAATAAGTTTAATGAGTCATCATTACCTACTAATCCAAACGAAATGAATATTGATGGTACAGAGAATCTTTTCTATTATGGCTATACTAATGCACTAGCTGGTACAGTATCGTTTAATTCTGAATCTCAAACCACAGAAGTACTCATCGATGGAGATGCTACTCGTAGATTTAATGTTAATGATATTGTGCGAGTTTTCTATAAGTATACATCGCTAGTAAATAATCAGGTTACAGAAGTATCTACTATCGAAAGAGCCAGAGTCATTGGTATCTATACTGTGAGATTAAGCGAAACCGTCGCAGGCAGATCATCAAGAACTAGTATTGTATTAGATAAATCCCTAACTAATGTTGCAGAATCCACATATCTACTTGATTCGAGCGCAGCATTGCGTAAAGTAGCAATTATTTCTCAGAGTATAGGCGGATATCTAACTTTTAATTTCCCAGGAACCAATCCTGATGTTGTTATTAGCAATAGAGAAAATATTGACACGTCCTTTAATGCTAATGGTAAATTCACTAATTTCGGAGTTTACGGATCTAGAACAGGCATACAGGTTCAAACATTATTATACGGAGATAGTATATCTAATAGTGTACAGGTCAAAGATAATAAGCCATATATATATGGTTACGAAACACGCATAGTTAATAATGTTACTCCTACTGTAGAAAAGAATATTAATAGTACTTTATATTATGACTATAATATTAATAGTGGATATGTGGACGGCACATATAGCGAAGAGACTAGTACTGTTGCTGTGGCTGATGCGAGCGATTTCAAGGTGGGGGATATATTAGAAATATTATTTGATAATAATCAAGATATTAAAGCAATTATTAAATCTATCCAAGATAAAACTCTAACTATATCTCTCAAGGATATTAATCTTGGTATGTTAGAAAATAAGATTGGTAATATTGCTCGTTCTAATACTGGAGGAATACTAAATAATAAATTTAAGATTAGAGTTATAAAGAGACAACTCACAAAAACAGTTAATATTATTGATGGTGGGCTGGTCGTTAATGCTCAGGATAATGTTCCATTGTATGCGGATTTTTCGGTCAGAGGTTTAACATATACTGATGGATTAATGTTAGGCTCCAGTGACAATAATAACAATCCTATTATTAAAGATCAGTCTATACTTTATAGTAATAGGGGCTTAGTATCCGGTAGTAATTTACGTTATGTTGATGTTGTAGCCCTTAATACTAATACCTTGTATAAGACACTAGTATTTAATAATGAGGAACCGCGAGTTCTATCATTATCAAAGTTTAGAGATAAACCAGCAGAACCGATCAGTCAGACTAATCCAGAAAAAACAGCGCCATCATTTGCAAACTTTAGTATGTACGGATCTATTTATGCTCAAAATCTTAGTATTGACAATCTAAGTAAGTTTAATACTATTGATGGTGGAGTTGTTAAATTTAGAGGAGCTTGTAATAATACCACCAATGTTTGCATTGATCCGCCTCCACAACCAGGTCCATGATAGGATATAATTATGCCATTTTCTAAAAATGAAATAGTTCCAAAATTTAATAACAGTAACAGAACACCGCCTGTTGCACCAAATACCGCACAACCAGACTATTCGTCAGCCATACAGGGATTTGTTCCATTTACTAATCGTATTGTACTCAAAAGAGATGAAACTACTACTAATCATCCGTGTCCTGATGATCTGGCTGTTGGTGAATTGGTACTAAATGCGGTAACGGGTAATTTGTATACAAAATTAGTATCTGGTCAAGTAGTATATTTTCCAGGAAAAGCAGTATGTCTTACAGGAGGAGATTTACCATCTAATAATTATGGTTATGAAATTGAGCCCTCAGATAACTATAGCGATGAGACATATACTCTTTCACGATACGGTGTTAGTATAAGTACACAGACAGGATACTCATTGCGTTTTAATCCGGTGCCAAATCCATCTAATGGACTTCCACAGTCATTTAATATTCTATATGGTACAGATCAAAACGGCCCATTTAATATAGTGGCTAGAGTTTCTATTGTTGCAGACTATTTTGATAAGGGATTCGAGTTCGTGTATATTATTGAAGGAAAGAAAATCCCATTATCTGGAAAATTTAAGGATGGTATATATCCTAATGGCACATTCGGCTTTATTAAAATAGAAATGATATAATAATGCTATATTCCCATATTATTAGCGATTTGGTAACTATTACAAAGTATAAAGGTACCGAGCCCTTTAGATTAGCTCCAGACTATACTCTTGATAGTAATGTAGATATCAATAGTGCTAATAATGCTTTTTTAGTAAATAATGATCTAGTTTTATTGACTCATCAAACTAATGTCACTGAAAATGGACTATATATTTTTAGTAATGGTTTCCTTAATAGATATTATCAAGAATTTTTTGATAAGATAGATAAAATTTATGCAATAGATCCGAATAACTCATCTAGTTATATTGGTTTTTTTGGACCAACAGCCAATCTTAACCAGCTCAAAAGAATAGAGCCAAATCAAGGAATAATAATATTCCACAAATCTTCTGCACAATTACCATACAAATGGTATGATATAGATATTCGATCCAAGCCATCATTAGTTATAGATAAAGAGATTACTCAAAGTAATATAAGTAATTTGGGTTTTGCTGGATCTAATAATGTTTACGCTATGAATCTAAACTATAAAGACTATCGTCCATTTCCTATTACTCTAAAGATTTCTGGTGCCACAGACTTAGCCACATATAAGGTTATGTTAGATTTGGTAAGCTGTCCTGATCCTGAATATATTAGAGTATTAGATAAAATTACATTATCAAAAACATCTATTTCATTAAGTGGCAGTAATAAAACACTAGTTGTCAATAATAATACATTAAATTCACAATTTAGTAGTAGTTTACAAAATGGAAGTATAGTATGGCTAGTTAATAGCAACTATACTATTGATGGATTATATGAACATGATGGATACGGAACATTTACAGCATTGCCAGACTCAGACTATATTTTGCGTACACGCAAATACATTATTGATGATGCGGAATTTGATATTCGGAGCATAAGCAACGATTGGTATGTTAATAGAACGCTGTATATTAGTTATCCTGGTCATTATGATTTATATGTGAAATTAGTTGATCCATCTAATAATACAATTCTATCAGAAGATCATATGTGTTTTGATATAGATAATATTATTAATATGCCCACACCAACGCCCACAGTCACCCCAACACCACCCAGACATTCTGTATCATTCGATGATGGTCCTACTCTTAAGATACAAAATTGTGAAAGTTGTGTTAAAGTATTTGTGGGGGCCACTGCTAATAATCTTAATATTGGTGATAACTACTACTACGAATTTAGCGTATTCGAAAAAGGAGAATCGTTACCAAGAGATACTGATAATGAAACAGGAACTCTATTTGAACCCGGCTCTGGCTACTTATCAACAGGATATAGCACACAGAAATTCGGCACATACATAAGTGTTTCAGACAAAGTACGAACCATTATAGAAGTTAGACTCATTAATCTAACAACAGGTGTTGTATCATCATCATATTTAACATTAGCAGTATGTGATGAAAATTATTGTGATCCACCAGTAACTCCAACTCCAACATCCACACCAGTCAGAGTTAATTATCCTCCGAGACCTACTCCTAGCGTTACATCCACTATAACATCTACGCCAACTACCACTCCAACTCCAACAATTTCAAAAATTTGATTAGGAATATAAATTATGCCCTCACAACAATATGGTTCTGATTTTTTAACAAGATTGGTAATGCCCACAAATAAAAAATATTTACCATATCCATGGAAATGGAAAATAAATCTTACTGATCAGAGCTATACTCCAATAGAAGGCTCTGCAAGCTATTTCCAGAGCTTAAGACAAGTTCCTGGTAATTATCGTTTAGTCACATCTAATGGTAGCGGCGGTTTTGCAGAGACCGCTTAGGTGTAATATATTGTGTGTCAGCTCATTTTGCAAAAAGAGTGATCAATTATGACCGTATCAGAAACCATATCTAATCAGGTAGAAATCATAGAGTATAATGGATATAATAGGCCATTATTTTTTGAATTTATACTATCTAATACAACAATACCAAAAGGGCTAAAAGATTTTAGTATAAAGGGTATTGGAATTGGACTAACGGTAAATAACTTCACTATTAATGGTGGCACAACAGAATATTCAGTTGCACCAACTGTGGAAATTACCGGAGGAGGAGGATCAGGAGCCAAAGCTATTGCTATTTTAAATACCTCCAAGATTGTATCTGGCATACAAATTACCGATCCCGGTCAAGACTATACTTCTGCACCAACCATTACATTCAGTGGTGGCACAATATCAAAAGCTGGAACAAATCCCACAGGAACAGGTATTTTTAACAAGCCAACTAATTTTATTCCGCCGCCATCATCCTTGAAACCCAATACTTATGTTTGGATATTAGAAAAGGGAGCATACTTAACACAAGGAGAAGACCAAGATTGGTTATATTTGGAAGATCTAACTATTCTTATGACAAAAATTAGTAAAATCTATACCACCAATAGTAGGGGTGAATTTTTAGTTAATCAAACTAGTAATATTAATGATAGATTAAATCAGATTCATGAGATTATTAATGGTAAAGGATACATTGTGATTAGTGATCCTAGAACCAGCTTGCCCTATGTGTGGTATGAGTATTTTCCAAAAATATCATCTACACCCCAAGGTAGAGTTACATTTAATATTGAAGAGTGCTACATAATCAACAAACAAAATACAGACTTTATTGATAATACCGCCAAAGCTATCAAATTAGGAGATCAGCGTCATGGCACATGCATGAAAGATCTCTCGGCAACCATCTCAGTAGTTGTAGACCTGACAGATCTGCAAAAAAATAAAGACTATCATATTCATTTAGATAGTTTAAATAAAGATGTATACTTTATTGAACAAGATATATACCTTAATAATAATCAATTAGCTAATCACTCTGTATATGCTAAATTAAAATTTTTAGAACATAATGTTAATAATATATTTGATATTAGAGTTAGTTTAAATATTGGAAATAATGAAATTGATAGAGATATTCTTAGTATATATGTAGATTGTCCTCCGCGCCCAGAGCCTACTCCAACACCACGACCAGCTCAACCAGTAGTAAGGATTGTGGAATAAACTATGAAACTTAATGCAACATATACTCTTAGTACCGGCACAACTGTTGATCCAGCATATCTTAATCCGTCTTTTGAGATATTAGGTGACGATAGTGATGCTTTTACTAGTAGTACAAAAGTAAAAAGTTCAGCAAATTCTGCAACTTATAGTAGTCCATCAACTAGCCATGTTGCGACCACAGAAGCTGGCATTGTTATGGATTTGGGTTCACTAAAAACAGTATCGTTTATTAGGATCAAGGGTACACTAGGTATAGAGTATGGCACAGGATCATTCTCAACATCAGCAGGCAATCCTATAGTAACATATATTTATGGAAATACTGCTGATAAAACATCAACAACTAACGTTAAAAATTTTGGGTCATCTAATAAATTTGTGTCTGGTCAGAATGGAATATTTACATCTGTTGGTGATTTAGAATATATATTTGTTGATGATACTTATCAGTGCTCAAATGGTTCTACAGCTTTTCCTTCTCCTATTCCATCTACTCTTCCTAAATTTTTTGATACTAATCAAACAGCAAGATACAAAATTCAATATAGCGTTACTGGTAATGCATATCTAGATTTTCAAGATAATATTATCACAGCTCCAAGCGGACAAGCTCTTGATCTTACTGTGCAATTACCAGGTGGCGTAGGACAAATAAGATATATTAAATTAAGTTGTGTTGGATCAACATCTAATCCTATTAAACGTACATTTAGCTATAAAACATCATCAACTATCAATGATGCGTATACTGTTCTGGCAAAACTAGAACCTAACAATATAGATTCCGGTACACTCAATTACTTCTATAATACTAATGTTGCGGACTATTATCCAAGAGCCCCTATTGATTTAGGGGCACCTACAGTTGTTGATGCTGTAGCTATAAGGCTATATAATTTTAATAGCGCTTTCATTGGTCTAGCATATTCGATTGACGGAACCAACTATACGAATATATCTACTAGTACGAATATACCTATTAGTGGAGGGACCATATATCATCTGTCTAATTCTATTACAGCACGATATGTTGCTCTTACCGCAGTAGATTATGGTTCATGGAATGGTACTCAATATTCGTGGTTTGGGTACTATAGTTTCTGGGTAGGGAAAAGATCAGCCTGTCCATATATAACTTTTAATAGCTCGTCGAACATAACAACAACCGGCGGCTCTATTATAGATAGTTTTTTAACACTATCATCCTTTTATGCTGACGATGGTACTGTAGCGCCCAATATTTTTCTTACACAGGATCTTCCTGCAACTACACAATCATCTTTAGGAAGAGCAGCATTCGTTGCAAATGGATATGTTGATCAAGGAGGATCAGTATCCTTTCAGTGGCAAAAGAAAGAATCTGGGGCATCATCATTTGTGAACATAGTAAATCCTAGTACCACGCCCAATTATTTAGAGCTGAATAATTTAACGAGCGCTGCGGACAATGGAGATCAATACCGAGTAATATTATCTGCTCCTGGAGCTACTAGTGTTACTAGTAGTGTTACAACACTAACTGTGCCAGCAACTTCAGCTGCATACTCTTTGTCTTCTTTTATTAATGATACCCCATCCATACTTTATAATAACATTATTGAAGAAGGTCAAACATTAAAAGTTAATATTACTGGTAGTAAAGCTCCTGAAACTTTTAGTTCCAATTCTATTACAGTATATTGGAGAAGATTAGGTTCTGCATCTGATACTGATTTTAATAGTGGTATTCCAGGAGGATTAGTAACTCTAACGGGTATAGGAGGATCTACTACTCCACAAACAGTTACTGGTCAACTATCATTAATAGTTAAGGCTGACTCTCTTACAGAGGGATCAGAAAATTTTCTTATAGCATTCTATGATGATAGTTTATATAGTAATGAAATCTCAAGAACCAGCACATTTACAATTTCTGATACCAGCACAGGAGGCGCTCTGCCAGAAATTTCTACAACACCTACAGCAACTCCGCCAGCTACTCCTACTTCAACGCGCCCATTACCTTCAGCAACCAAAGATTCTCAAGGATGTTTTATTATTCCATTTAAGGAACTAATTTCAAAAACTCCAACTCGCACACAAACACCAACTCCAACAAGTACCATCACAACAACTCCAACAGTTACTCCAACTAGAACTTCGTATCCTCCTAATACTCCTAGCGCAACTAAAACTCGCACACCAACTCCAACTCCAACAATTCAGCCAACCAATACTCCACGACTAAGTCAAACTCCAACACAAACGCCTACTCCGACCAAGACACCAACAAATACGCCTACTAATACTCAAACCCCTAGTAACACCTCCACCGGTCCTGTCACACCAACACCAACAACAACTAGTACTGTTACAAGATCATCAACACCCACCCCCACAAAAACACCTCAGCCATCAGGAACTCCCACACAAACCCCATCTTGTACTGGTACTCCATTTTCCACACCAACATCTTCTCCACCACCATCGCCCACTCCACAATGTCCACTAAGCTCTATTCCATCATGCCCACCGTGTTATGATGCTATAGTAGTGGAAACTATTATTATTAGTGGATGTTCTCAAGAAATATGGGATTGTGTTTATATTCCAAATTGTGGTCAAAATATTCAGGTATAGATGGGGTATAAGTAGTTAGTAAAAGGATTTTTTATGCAAGAAATTACTGTAAACACATGCGAATGCCCATTTGAGGTTTCCGCTATTATCGATCTTTCTGATCTTGTGCCAGGAACCGTCTATACATATAAGCTATCCTTGATGAATGCGGGAAATGCTGTTTTTCATCCATCTCAAGGAGAATTTTTAGCTGATCAAACTAATGACACATTAAATGTTACTATTTATTTAAAAGATAATCCTAATAATTATTATCTCATTAATCTAGAACTATATGATCCATATTATAATCAAACTAGAAGACAAATAGTATGTATTAGAAATATGGGAACAAATAATTGTGGCGCTACTCAATGTACACCCACACCCACAGCAACCCCCACACGACGCCCATACATACTGGATAAGCATTTGGATATAGCTAATTATAAGATTAGCTCGTCCGAGAATAAGGTTTTCGGAGCTTCAAAATCTACTATTACTGTTGGTGATTGGGTAGAATTTTTAAATAGTGTTGCTCAATATGATGATCTTAATGCGTTATGGAAACCACAAATGGAAAGTGATCTAAATTGTGGTATTAAGCGTACTTATGATGGGTTTTTCTATGTTTATAGCATTGACGGATGTGATCAAGATGTATTCGGTTGTTATCCTGATGATTCAGAACACGCTAATAGAACTATAAGTTATGTAAGTTGGAGTGATCTTGCTAGATATATTAATTGGATTCATAACGACAAACCAAAAGGGCGCCAGGGACCAGAAACAACAGAAGATGGATCGTATCCGTTATATGGTAACAGATATGCTGCTCCTGGTATCCCTTACCGTCCTGGGGCAAGGTTCTGGTTGGATACAACAACAGTAATCCAAGCCTGCCCAATCACTGCAACACCAACTAATACTCCTACACCATCAGTAACTATAGGATTAACTCCAACAGCTACCCCAACCACAACTCCTACTAGAACACCAACATCTAGCGTTACTCCTCCGTTATCAACACCCACACCAACACAAACATCCACAACAACAGCAACACTATCTCAGACTCCCACAATATCTATTACGGCATCTATTACGGCTACGCCGAGTAAAACACCACCTAATACCCCTAATGCTACTCCAACAACCACATTAACGCTCACAGCCACACCAACCAATACTCCGTCCAATCTAGCAACAGGTATAAGGATTACACAACATCCAGATATAGATGCATTTACAGTAGTTGGTATTAATAAAACTATTAGCGTATTAGCAGTTGCTGTTCCTAATACAATTACTTTATTATATCAATGGCAAAGAAGCACGGACTCTGGATCATCATGGTCCACTATTTCTGGAGCAACATCTAGTTCATATACTATTACTAATACATTATTAGTCAATAGCGGAGATAAGTATCGTGTTGTAGTTAGCGGAATAGCTCCTCCAGGATTGAACAATCCGACGCCAGTGGTAAGTAATGAAAGCACCCTATCTGTTTCACAAGCTATTATTACTATAGTAAATCATCCATCTAATGTTGTCACTGCTGATGTTACAGCATCATTTAGCGTATCTGCTACTATTAATCCATCATACTGCACACTATCTTATCAGTGGCAAAGAAGTACCGATGGTGGACTTAATTTCTCCACCCTTTCTGGAGCAACATCATCTACTCTCAATTTAACTGGACTAACTAGCGCTAGTAATGGTTATGTTTATAGAGTAGTAGTATCTGGTAACGGAGGTGCAGATTCGGTAACTAGTAATACAGCAATATTGAGTGTTACAGCGCCAGAAATTTCTATAACATCTCAACCCAATAATGCTGTCTCTGTTGATGCTAGTGCTATTTTCTCAGTATCGGCCATTATTACTAATCTTTCGTCTCCGTATACTTTATTCTATCAATGGGAGAGAAGTATCGATAGCGGTTTAACTTTCCAAACTATAACAGGGGCTACATCGGCTAGTTATTCTATTAGTAGTGTAACAGCAGCTGCAAATGGATATTATTATCGTGTTGTAATAACATCAAACGTCGGCTCCTCACCAGCAACGTCTAATTCTGCCCAATTAATTGTTAACGATGATTATGGTGCTCTACTAGTTTGGGGCTCTAATTCCAATAATCAATTAAACTTTAGTGGTAGCACAACCATACCAAGATTTACAACTAATAATACTAGAATTTATAGATCTGGTTCTGTCGGTCAAAACCATGCTTTGTTCATCAATGCTAGTGGTATTCTGGAAGGATACGGTATTAACACACTAGGACAGTCCAGTGGAAGTAATACCAATCAGGTATTAAAAGTAGCTACAAAGTATAATCACAATATTATTATTAAAACAGAAACAGTTAGTGGTAATTCATTGAATAGATTATATACATGGGGATCTAATCTTTATGGTCAGTGTGGACAAGGAGTATCGTCATCGTTTATATCGTCTCCACTCAGCATATCCGGAGATAGTAATAATTATATTGATATTGCAACTGGTGAGAATCATAGTTTGGCCGTAAGAGATAATGGTATGATGGTATCATGTGGACGTAATGATGCTGGTCAGCTTGGTATAGGCAACAATAATAGCCAAACATCATTTGTTACTGTTAGTGGTAATGTAGCAAGTGTATCTTGCGGACAATCTCATTCTGCTGCTATTAATACTAATGGATTATTATATACATGGGGTAATAATAGTACTGGTCAATTAGGACTAAATGATACATCTCCTAGAACAAGTCCTGTGCTTGTTAGTGGAGTTAACTGGACAAAAGTTGTTTGCGGACAAAATTTCACAGCAGCATTAAATAGTAATAATGAATTATATACTTGGGGAGATAATAGCGTTGGACAATTAGGTATTGGTAATACATTATCTACGGGCATACCGATACAGGTTAGTGGAACTTGGCATGATATTAGTGCTGGTAATCTACATATGCTTGGTATACAGAGCGACGGAACACTATGGGCCTGGGGAAATAATGTACAAAATCAAATAGGAGACAATACATCGACTCAGAGAAATGCTCCTGTTAGAGTAGGTAGCGCAACAGATACACAGTGGGAAAATATTTATGCTGGAGGCAACAGTTCATCTGCTACCCGTTTAGGAGCAATTATAACAATCTCATCTCAACCTACAGGAGTAGAGTCAAGAAATGGAACAGCTTCATTTAGTGTAGCTGCAAATATTACATCAGGAGCATCGTTATCATACCAGTGGCAAGTTAGCTCAAACACAGGATCTTCTTTCTCTGATATTATCGGAGCAACCTCAACAACTCTTAATTTATCAAGTCTAAATAGTGGATTTAATAGTTATCGATATCGCTGCATAGTGTCTGGATCTCAAGAAGCCTATCCGTTAGCTTCTAGTAGTACAGTCTTAACAGAGCGTAGCGCAACAGTATGGTATAGAGGCACGGCCGCAACAGACGGAGCTATTCCCGGTACTGTTACAGCATGGACGGAGTGGAATTATACAAGTGATTCTTGGAGATATAATTCTACTAGTGTTCGTAGAACTTCATCTGCTACAGGTGCGTTTGCTAAAACTAATGGAACCACACTGAAACAAATGGTACGATGTGGACCCAATACATTTGCATTTTTACTTTCTGATGGTAATGTATGGTCTACTAGCTCATCGAGCTTTTATGATTCTCTTGGGGGAACAGTACCTACATTTACCGCACCAAATCCAACCGGAGAGACTATAGTTAAGATTATTGGTAACTATGGAGTATATAGCACTAGTAGCGTGTATTCAAGAGCATTCTTATGGGGCCTTAGCAGTAGTGGTAAGTTGTACGCATTAACGTATAATTGGAATGGTACCGGATATGGCTCATGGATTCGTATAGGATCAAATTTATTATTCTCTGATGCTGCTGCTATCCAATTTACTGGAACATATTATCCAACAGTGCTGGCAATCTCAGCTACTGATGGCACACTATACGGATGGGGAGACCAAAGACTCATTTCTGCTTCAACTACTAGTCCAGGAGCTATGTCATCTATCGACACAGCTCCTGTTAGAATTAATACAGATACATGGTCAGCAGTAGCTGGTAATAATGGAGGATTTTTTGGTATTAAGAGCGATGGTGCGGTATATCGTATTGTTGGGTTATGGAGTGGAGGCACAGTAAGCGGGTTAAACGGTGGAACTACTACATCGTTTACTACCGGTACATTATCCTCATGGTCTGGTGGTTATGTTGTTCCTGTCTTAGTAGATAATAGTACTGCTTATACAAAATTGGCTGCAAATGGAACTATGCTTATAGGATACGATATCAATAATAAATTACATATTAATTCTAATTTCTCTACTGCTAGAAACTTACCAACTGGCTGGAATAATATTACAGAAATTATACCGGGTTCTAATACAGCAGCTCAAGGCACTCTAATTATGACAGATAATTATACTAGCGCTAATAATATTGCTATGATAACTGCTGGTACTACGCCGGTGTATAACCAGTACGGAATTGCAGCTGGAACACTTTGGACTAATACCACCACATGGGGTACCGGATTAACAGCTCCATCAACTCCAATACCTATCAGATCAGATTTCAAATATGCCACACCAGATCTATCCACTGGTTACTGGCTAGTACTAAAGGATGATTAATGAGAATAGCAGTAAACTATAATGATCTTATACAGTATCCGTTAACTATTTATAGAGTAGGCGGAGAATTTACATTACGAAATCCGTATGATCATAGCACTATTACTTTATCAATAGGGTATGGTGATGGAAATGGTATTAATGTACCATTACAGGTTGGTACTATAGCATCTGAATTTACTAATTTTACATATTCATATGAAGATATTATTAAAATAGCTAAATTAGAAAATGCATATTATACACAATTAATATATGCTAGCTTAGAATTGGTAATGTTAGATGCCTATGGTAAAGTTGTAGCTTATCTAACTACTAATAATACTGGTGATCATAATCCTACATTAGTAGGTCCAGGATATCGTGCTACGATTGAGTTTGGTAGTTTGCCCGAGATTGATAGTTGTTATGGTCCAGAAGCATACTGGGTAATAGGAAAAAATGATAATAGTAGTGTTTTTAACAATATTTCTGCCTATAAAATTATACCACCAGAAATTATAGTTACTCCTACTCCTACACCCACACAAACACCAACGGTCACTCCGTCAGTAACATATAGTACAACACCCACTCTAACTGCTACTAACACACAAACACCAACCAAAACACCCGCACCAACTCGCACACAAACTAGCACTCCAACAAGTTCTATTACTCCTACCCGCACACAAACAGGCACACCAACTCGTACTAGCACACTCACACGAACTCCTACTACAACAACAACATTAACACAATCAACAACCCCAACACCAACCCCTACCGCTACTACAACCACCACTTTAACGGCTACGCAAACTTGCACTCCAACAGCAACCAGCACACGCACACTTACTCCTAGTGTTACATCTACTACTACTCCTACTCCTAGTGTAACCAATACAAATACTCCAACTGTTACACGCACACCAACAGTAACACCCACACCCACAGCATTAGTATCAAATGTGTTAGTTTGGGGAGATAATTCATATGGTCAATTAGGAATGAGTTATCTGCTCAATGATAGATTTATTGATCCTCCGAGACTATCAGAACAAACTGTTTCAGCACTAGCTAACTACCAAAATATACTAAATTATAGAGATAATGGATCATCTGACTCTGTGCTTTTTGATGCTATTGCGCCAGGATCAAATTTTAGTGTTGGTATAGACTCTAGTGGCTCATTACATAGCGTGGGAGTAAATGCTTGGGGTCAACTAGGATTAGGTAATTTTGAAAGTAAATCAATGTTTACCCGTATTTCTGATTCTTCTCTGAATGGTGTAGTATTTAAACAGGTTAGTCTCGGAAATATGCACGCGGTAGCATTAGATTCTAATGGTAATGCTTGGACTTGGGGTCGTAATTCTGATGGTCAGTTAGGAAATCATTATCTACCCAGACCTATTAATAGTATCACAACAATAGATGCTGATATTTCGCTATATGATCTTAAAATTAATTATGATGTTAGAGAAGAGTATTCTCTTAATGACGAAGTTATACTAGATTATTATAGTGGATCTATACACAAAACTAGCGTGGCCAAGATATGGGTTGCTCCAACATATGCTAGTGGAGAAACTAATATTAGAATACAGTGGGAAAATTACGAGGCTTTAGATTTTAGTATTATTCCTACAATAGTATCCAAAACCAAAATTGATATTGATCCAGGATTATTGGCAAATCCAACACCTAAGCAGCTAAAAGTATACAAAGAGTATAGATATTGCATAGATAACGATACTGTATTTTTTGCAACTCCTACACCAACTCCAACTATCAGTTATAGTGCCACCACAACACCAACACTAACATCTACTGTAACTCCATCTACAACATCAACTTTAACAGCTACTCCTACTAATACTAGTACAACAACACTAACTCCTACTCCTACAGTTAGCCAGTCTCCATCTCCGTCAGCTTCGCCCGGTCAAACTCAAACGCCAACAGCAACCCCAACATCAACGGCCACTTTAACTGCTACCCCCACAACCACATTAACGTTGAGTGCTACCAGAACACAAACACCTACCAATAGTCCCACACCATCCACTACAGTTAGTGTAACCCCAACTAGTTCAGTAACTCCAACTAATACTGGTACTGTTACTCCCACAATGACAGTAACTCCTACAAAACAGTCTTTCCCAGTACTAACAATTTATGGCGATATTAGTTCAATTTTGACTAATGTTAATAAATCTAGCGTAATGGTTAATGTATATGATGAGAATTCTAGTCCACCATTATTATACAAAGTTAAGGTATTGGATGTTGAGTGGCTATCTAATTATGGTATTACAAAAATTCGTATCGACCATCCTGGATTGAATAATCTAGATCCTAAGAGGATGAAATATGTCTCTATTATACGCTTTAGTAATGAAACCTCTTATGAATACGAAACATTCTCCAGAGTTTATGGTGGAGAATCTCATACGATGGCTATGGATACTCAAGGCAGACTATTCGTTTGCGGAAGTAATAAGTATGGCCAATTAGGATTAGGATTGATCCAAGAACTTAATGCTGCAAAAGATATACTAATAGTACAAAATAAACCTGTGGTGCGTATTGGCTTAACAACAACAATGAGATTAGTTAATCCACCACCCGGTCGTGGCTATTGCTATAATAGAGGTTTTAGCTGGAAGAAAATTTCGTTAGGCCGGTTCCATACTCTAGCTTTAGATGGTATGGGGCAAATGTGGGTGTGGGGAGATAATGACTTTGGCCAGTTAGGTTTAGGGGATAGCACAACTCTATTAGCTAAAGCTATTGTAGTACAAGAAAACTATCCGTCTGTTGGTAGTATAGGAGAAAGAGATCTTCCAGACAGAGCAAATGTTGTTATTCCATATGCACCATTACCAATTAAGATGTATGTATTGCAAGATAACTATTCAGATATACAAAATCAGAGTATAGAAACAGATTACTGGATTGATATTGCTGCCGGTGCATACCATAATCTTGCTATCAAGAAAGAATTCTCAAATGTTACATCTTATGGTTCTTTATGGGCTTGGGGAGACAATACTTTTGGTCAATTAGCAAGAGTTAATACTTCTCCAAAAATTATTTCGTCTAATCCTGATGAGTTAGATATTGCTCAAGTAGATTTTGGATCTGTTAATAATGATAATAGTCGTAACTATTGGAGAAGAGTATATGCAAGTCGTATTACATCATTTGCGCTTAAATCTACAGATAATAAATTATATTCATGGGGAGAGAGCAATTTAGGACAAACAGGAAATGTTACTACTCGTACAGCATTAACTTCTTCTATTAGAAATATTCCTTCTGTAGTGAATTTGCCCACTATTCCTTTTGAATTACCAACTAATGCTAACGGTCCATGGGGTACTATTAATATTAGTGGAAATATAGATCAGATAGATAATATTGGTATAGGACATTTGGCCAATCATATGTTAGTGATTCCAAATAGACTATTTCCAACACCAACTCCGACTCCTAGTGTGACAGCATCCCAAACGCCAACACCGTCACCTAGTGCATAATTGATAATAGCTATTATATAGGATATAAAATATGGGAGTAAAGATATGGTATGCTGGAGTAGATCTAAATAAGTTTGGACCTACTCCGTTCATTAATATGAGTAAAAATACTAATAGAGATAGTGCTAATGTACATATCTTATCTGAAACTATTAATATTACTATAGAAGGAAAGATTACAGCATATAAAAAAGGAATTAATGAACAAAATCATAAACCTGGAATAGATAGGCTATTAGAGGATGAAAAACAATTACGTCATTTGTTTAGTAGAGACGGAGTATTAGCAGTTCATTGCACTCCGGATAATAGTAATCCTGGTTGGGCAGGAGCATTGACTGGTGGTAAATTTGGTTTCTGGTGGGATGATACTGTAACGGCTGCTGGTGGTGCGGTTGGTAAAGGCATGATGTGTAAGGTGATTAGTTATCAAATTTCTAAAACAGATGATAACTGGGTTCAGAGTATTGATTATAGTATAGAGCTTCAATGTAATCATTCTAAAAATGCCACATTACCACATGCCCATCACTATACTATTAGTAGTTACAATGATGAATGGACAATAGAACCTGTTGAAGATACATCCTATTTTCATTTACAGGTTCTTAATAATAATCCTAATGCAACATCTCCGCCAAATTTTCCAGCTGGGTTAAATAAATTAGACAATTTAATTCAATTTAGAATAAGTCATAGATTAAGTGCGCAAGGATTGTCTGCTCCAATCGGACAATACAATCAGGGTGAAGTAGCAGGAGCTAGTAGAAATTTTAATGAATCAGCATGGTATAATGCTAAACGATTTGTCGAAGAACATTTAAAAATGCCACATAATAATATTAATCATGTATTCTTAGCATATAATAATGGAGGATTTGGTCAGCATAGCTATGTTACAGAAGGTAATTTAACAGGAACTAAAACTCAAGCAGAAGAAATATATCTATATAATCATGTAAGAGCTGTTAATGTTAGCGAATCTAATGGCACATACGAACTTACTGATACGTGGTTGGCATTAAGTAAACCAACACACTATTTAGAGGATTATAGTGTTGAGGTTACTCAAGATACTAATTTTAATGTTACAGCTCGTATAAATGGAACTGTACAAGGATTAGAGATAAAAAAAGGAGGATATAATGAGGGTGCGCCAATGGGTCAAACCACAACACATAATACTTATAATGGTAACTATACTCTTGGTTTAGACTTTAGCAGGATCGATTTGCAAAATATTAATGAGGGCGCTATTTATAGTACTAAATATAGTAACGCTTTAGAAGCTTGGAGAAATTATATTGAGCCATTATTATATGCTAGAACTAATACTATGGCAATGTATATGGTTCAAGGACAAACAACAGCTATAAATGCTAATAGTAGCGTTATAGATAATACACAAAATCAATTAACTAGAAGCGCTTGGGGAGGAGTTATTCCTTCTGTTACAGACGGTGGATTTTTCCAAATAAGATATCCTCAAAATAATTTTGGAACGTGTGATTATATTGATAAAAAAGAAAACATTATTTTAGATACGCGATTTGTTAATAAAACTATAGGTAGCGATCCTAGTCGAGGCACCATAACATATAGTTGTGAATTCAATAATAGACGAGGTGCTAATCAACTTAAGGGCGGAACTATTTTATCACTAAATGTACAAGACTCTAAACCAGCAGATATTGTGGCAGAAATGTTTGTATTAGGAAGAAAAAGAGGACCAATATTACAGGACACAGGAAGCAAAACAGCTAAAACACGACAAGTGAGTATAGAAATACAAACACCAATTCCAAGAAATATGGCAGAATTTGATATGAGATATAATGCTTGTCCAATGTGGACAGGTGGTATCATTTATAAGGATCTACTAAATATTATTGATATGTTAAGGCCAGTATTACCAGACACATGGACACCTGTTAAGCTAGCCGAATTGAGGGCTAGAGATAATACTATACAACTTATTAACGGATCATATGCTGGTCAGGTGTATATTAAGTCAGACGATGAATCGTGGAATCCAATCGAAGGACGTTTTTCCAAGAATATTACTTGGGTTTATGATGCTTAGTACAAGGACAAGACATGACATATATACCACCACCAGATCCGCAGTGTAGCCCTGTTCCTATGGGGAATCAAGCCCCATCATCCTTTAATAACTATAGAACAGGCATTAGTAATTATAGCGCACACACAGGTGATGTTCTCAATGTTGTTCCTACGCCAACTCCGGCTGTACCATCTCCTACAGCAACACCACATGCTCGTCAAGGTAGTTTAAATGCATGGGGAAATAATCCTCCTGTTCCAGCAGTTACTAAAACTGCCACACAAACAGCAACTGCCACAACGCCGATTAATCCTATTGATTTTCCAAATTCTATACTACCACGAGGAAATATAGATACTGGATTAGCTTTACCAAGCAATATGTTTGGTCCGTATCCTCAAACTTTATTTTTGGGTTGTAGTGTAGCTAGTTTTAATGTTAGTTTAGGTTGGGGTAATCAGCCATCTCAATTATCGGTAACTTTAGTTGAAGATCCTAGTCCTCATTATACTATGACATATGACGGAGGATTGTATAGAAATGCCGCTCTAGCTCAGCAAAATTCTGTTAATCATTACTATCAAATTTTAAAACCAACAAGAGATGCTAATGGTAATGTTAACGAAGACGCTAAGGCATATAAAACTAGAATAAGGCAATTTTTAGATACTAATGGTAATATTATTGTTCCTGGTAAATTATTTTATCATTATAATACAACATTAGGAGTTATACAACAAAAATATTGGCTAGGTCCTGATCCAGGATTCATAGGGGCCAGAAACCGTTTTCGTCGTAATGGTAGAGTTACTCTTGGTACAGATCCTATAACCGGTCAGACTAATGTGGAACTTGGAGAACCGGTAGATATTATAGGATGTCCGGTCTTTTTTCAATTAGATGATTTTGTGTTTTGTGGTATTGTAAAATCATGGAAAAGCATCAACTCTGGAACAGGAGGACGTTCCTATCAAGTAGATATTGAAGGACCAAATGAAATAGTAAATCAAGCTCAGTTGATTTTAAACAATTATTCTGGCGGAGTATTTGTCAAAGGTACAACTATGCCAACGCCCCCAAGCGGAGACAGTAATGATGCTAATAGACCATATATTTCTGGTCCATCTAATAATTTCTGGGATAGTAATGAAGTTAACTTGGCCGATGCCTTTCAGGGTAATATTGGTTTAGATGGTAATATACCTAATATTTTAAATATCTATGGATTTCTGGAAGCAATGGCGCCCGGTGGTTTTGGCGGAGCTAATATCAATGATAGCGGGATAAGAACAAATAGCGTAGTTTATACTTTAAATTACCTACTAGGAATTCCTGTAACATCAACAGCATTGCCTGGACGAACAAACAGAAGTGTTTTTAGTCCTTTTGGAGCATTAGTTGGTCGTAGTCCTATGAGTGCAACTCCAAGAGAAACTCCATTAGACACTTTAGCAATGGAGATCTATAGACCAAATCTTGGTAGTGTGCCTAAGGCACGAAACTCTATACATCCTATTAATTACGGAGGAAGTAATCCTCAATTATCATTTCCTTTAAGCAGAGTCAAAGAACGTTCTAGTGGAGGATATGCTACAGATGGCACAGTATCTGGATTTTTAGAAATAGGAGACGATGGGGCAGTATATAGGAATAGCGCACCAATTGGTGCTGATGCATCAGGAACAGAATATAATATTTTTGATTTTGGTCTTATCCCACCTGATGATATTAGTGCAACTATTCCATCCGGAGGAAATAATCCAATTATTAATCAAGAAGTTAAGCAATTGTACTATTTAGATTTGGGAGAATTACCGGTAGTTCCAAACCAATTAAGAACAGATTGCTCTCAGGGTGTGATGGATCTTAATGCATTCATCACAGAAATCTGCGATAAGTCCGGGGTAGATTTTTTCTATGAAATGTTATTCCTAAAGGTATACACAGGGTATCCTGCAATCAAAATTATCAAATTAAGAACGGTATCCAGAAGAGTACAGCCATCTGATCGAAAAATTTCCGATTATATTGCAAGATTGCGCGAACAAAAAGTGGCTGTTAGTTCGGTAAGTCTGGGTAAAGAATACAATTCGTCAGCCAAGCCAAGAACAATGCTTATAGGAGCTAAACAACAAAGATTATTTCAAACCAAAAATTATGGTTTAGCATATAAATCTAGTAATTATTTATATCATACAACATATAAAACTTTTATACACTATGATGATATTTTATCTGGTAGAATTGGACATGCAAAATTCAAAAATTATTACAGAATGCCCAATCCGTCTTCTGTGCGAGACCCATTAGCATTAAATAGACCAGCATCAATAACAAGACCCAATGAAAAACCAGTAGATAATTTTTATCTTCAGGAGGATACTTATAATGTATCTACTGGAGATAATAATATTTTCCCAGCAAAAGGTAACTATTACAAATCTGATAGCTCTATCAGTACATCAACTACAGATGTAAATACTATACCAGCTCAAAATGGATCTACAACAATTAAATATTCTGATGTTTTTTTAAGAGATATAGCAAAAGCATTATTTTCTTGGTCAACAAGCGCATTTGTTGATGCATCTCGTGACAATAATTTTACCCAAAGTTTACATGAGAGAACGCCATTTTGGAATACTTCTTATACAGGAGCCAGCGGATTTGGCACATCAGCTTCTAATAATTCTAGGAACGCAGGAACAGAAAGTACTATTTTAAGCAATTTTTCACGCGCAATAGCAGAAATTGGTTATAATGTATGGAATACCAATAATAAATCTCATTATATTACGAATAGAAATAAGTATTTAATTAATAAAGATGCTAGCTGGGGACTAAATGATGGAGATAGTAGATTCTTACCAATTATGTATTGCAGCGTATGTCCATATTTTGGAACTGTTGATTATATTGATAAATCAAAATCACAATATAATTTAGTTGATAAAACAAGAAAACCCAGACCAGTCTGGTTTGATACATGGCTTAATGGGATTGTTATAGAATTTAATGTTAAAGAACTACCTATTACACGATTAGAATTAGAAGGAATATATAATGGCGGAACATTTATAGTACATGAAACAGAGATTAGGGCGGCATTAGCAGGGTATGATTCATGGATCGGCTATCTTAGTATGAGAATACATGATCCTCATATTAAGCAAATGATCAAAAATGCTGTTTGTGGTAATAGAACTATTCCTGGAAAAGAAAGAACTAATAATCAAGCAACAAGAAGAAACGAACCGTCCGCTCCTGGAACAGCTAATATGAATGATACATCAACAACATTTTCTGGTCAAGGAGCCAATAAACCCCAACAAAAAGATACAACATCTGATTGGCAGGCTACCTCAGATAATGATTGGGATGCTTGCGCTATTTTTTGCGCTTTATTTAAAATAGATACAGCACTTAACCAAAAAACTAAAAGCGCTAATGCTGGATCCTCAACACCAAAGAATCGCGCCGCTGGTCTACAAAGTGCTTTAGTGGATGATCTAAAAACCTTACATGCATTTTTTAAGAGAATTGGTGACGAATATTATGGTAAACAATTTATGGTAAGATTGCCCATGGTATTGTCATATAGAGATAGAGATACTATGATTAATATGGATCCCAGACCAACCCCAACACCGGCACCTAATTCTGCTAATACTGGTAGCACTAGTTCTACTACTGGTGGACCGTCTGGACAACCATCTAATGAAGAAGGAGGTACCGTATCTAATCCTAATGCCGGAAATGTACCAGCACTCACTCAATTTAAATATGTAAATATAGGATCAGCCGCTAATCCGCGTTATGTTACTGAAGGAACTGGTAAAATCTATTCTAATTATAGTATTAGTCCAGAAGGAGCATGGGAAGAATATGGTAATAGTATTGATGATTCTATTATGGTAGGAGGATATGCTGCTTCTATTTTTACAGATGAAAATGGTAGAATCAAACCAATATTAGGATATCCGGCTGATGATAAATTTGATTATGAAGCATATTGGTGTTGTGAATGGGTTAGAGATAATGTATGTAAACTTGTTAATGGTCCTAATATGTTTTATTTTTATGATATTCTTAAACGATCTAATGCATTATCTAATGCTAATAGATATACAGATTTTGATCGCAGTACTAATAATAACAATACAAATGCTTGTTCTTAAAAGGTTATAATATGGCTGATCCTAGACCTACCGACGAAACAGGAACAAACGGACCAAATCCTGTTGGGACCAACACGTCTCCTGTTAACACCACCCCACCAGCACCAGACGATAATACTCCTGTTGATGATGCTGCTGGCGTTACAGCATCTCCTGGTGGAGACAATTCTACTAAAGCTAATAGTGCTGCTCCTAGTGATCGTAGAGTTGCAAGCATACAGTGCAAACCTCAGGAATTCTTTTATCCAGGATTAAAGTATCAGTTTGGACCAACAGAAGCAATTCTGATAGAAACTCCTGACCAAAGCAATTATTACAATGCATTTAGTCTATATATGGGCAATTTGAATAGTGCTTCTAGTAGTAATAAAGTTATTAACAGAATGAGAAAATTATTTGTTTCTGCTACTGCTGAAGATGAAATGATCTATATGGATCCAGCTAATCTTGGTGATGCTAGAGCAATACTAACAATCAATAGCATGGTAGCAGTCAATGATTCTGGAAGTCTCGGTTCAGACTCGAATACTAGTCCATCATCGAAACTTGTTCCTGTGGCTGCGGCAGAAGAGTTTGCTCTTTTTACACGAACAGGAGACGGAGGAGCATACACTAGTAATACTGGTCCAGCATCAGGATTACTTGATATACTATTGAAACTGATGTCTCCTATGCAGCAGTCTTTTCTGAAGATCAGCAATAGTTATATCTCTAATAATTCTAATAGTGCTCCTAATTTAGGTAGTACAGCTACTGCGTTTGATGCTGGAGGCAGAATTACCCCATCCGAAGAACCAAAGAGTTTGGCAGAACAGATTACACAAAGTTTTCATACATCGAAAAACTTATCATTATCTCCCAAATCTGCATTACCTGGATTTGCTGCTGTTCCATTATTATCTAATCAGCATGTATATGGTCCATGGATTAATTATCCAGACAAACAAAAACAAACTATTTTTCCATTTTTAATTAATGATACTAACCGTAATGTAGCGATGGAAAATATGATAGGACCAGTTAATATAGAGGTTGATAACGATCTAGCTCCTTGGAATTACGGGGGTATGTATGCGTTGGATATGGCAGTAGAATTAAAGATTATGGAGAAATCGACATATCAACAATTTTTAGAAACTGGTCAGCTTAGTGTGCCGGGATACCCTATTTTTAGTTTAGGTGATGTATTAACAGAAAATACTAGTACTATTTTTAATTACGAACCTATAGCTAATTCTCTAGGAGGAGTTAATAGTATTACTATCAACAGAAATCCTAATTTTCAATCTCCATCCTCAAGCAATATTTCTAATATTCAGGTTAATATTGGTCAACAAAGCGAAACAACATATACATTCAGAACATATCAATCTAAGCTTTCTCTTTTTAATAAAGATAATTCTGATAGATTAAAGAAACTTATAGTAGAATCACGCAAAAGACAAAGAGAACAGCATCAATTAAGCATAGCTCTTTATGATAGAATGAAAAAGAAGCAAGATTTAACATTCAAAACATCTTTTAGAGACTATTTATATGACAGTCTTACCGGTGGAAATAGCCCTGTAGAAATTATGGTTGGTTCTTTTAATGCATTTGGTAAACAAATACAAACATCGTCATCATCTGGCCGAGCAGCTCCTTCGGCATCAGGATTATCGGACAAAGACAGAACTATAGAAGCTCATAGAGGTCAAGTTGGCATATTCGACGCCAAAGAAATTTCACGAGAATTAAATAATGCATATTCATCAAAGTCTATGATGAGCCTTGACGGATTCTTTTCTCCTGTATCATTTTATCCCACCCCTCACTCTAGTACTATTAGTTATGTTAAATATGATAGAAAATTTTGTCCAATATGTAAAGGAAATGGAGTTTATGATAAAACTATTAGTCCAACTATTGGGTATCAATCACCAACTATAAAAGCTAGATGTGAATACTGTGAAGATAAAACTAAGGTACCAGATGTTAAAAATTTCAGTGTTGCTGAGAGCGCACCTCCATTTATACTTGCTTCTGGTCTAAGATTAGCTGTTAGAACGCCAACAGGAGGTACAACTAACACAGATACTGTTATTTATGAATATGTGAGCGATAAAAGTTTAGTTAGTAATCCTAAAAAATATCTAGAAGTATTTGGTAAGCGTAATATTAATGTATACAATCTGAACCCTATTATTGTAGCTTCTGGTGAATTCAGAAATATCAATGCTTTAGATAACGATATGAGTGGTCATGGTATAGAGATAGTAGCTCGTGGTATGATTGCTCCTAAAAATGCATTAGATATTATAGATAATATTGCTGCTGGAGAAGTAATAGTTAATAATGTTAATGGTAATATTTTATATGTTTGGGATAATGCTCAAGGTAAATATGTGCCTAAACCAAATATATTCCCTGGTAAATTATTAGCAAAAGATTTCTTAGATCTCGACTACGAATTTAGACGATCATATACGCAAAATGCAAATGCTAATGACTCAGCAGGACCGCAGCTACCATTACTCAATCAAAGATTTATGAGTTTCAGAGGACCAATGGTTATGCACGGTTGGGGATATGATACAGAGGGGTATCCTGTACCAAATGCATCTGGTGAAGCCAAAATGGTAGATAGTTTTGGAAGACCACACAGAACAAAAGACCTAAGAACTTATGGATCGTTTGATCCTCAAAGTGCTGATGCTGGAGATATTATAATCGGCAGAAATCAAGTATGGGATGCTACTAGAGGAGAATGGTCAAAACCATACAAAGAAATGGCCTTCTTGGAAAAGTGGGGTCAAACTCCAGAAAAATGGCCGGTTGGACCTATTGATCTTAGGTGGGACTCTGATAGAAAAGTATGGGTAGGACCACAAGCACCGAAGAATGTATATGTGGTATTGGAAGAAGACCTTACATTAGAAAGAAATTCTAGAACAACATATCCAGCTAGAGGATTTTTGGATGATTTACAATTTGCAAAAGACCCATTACCAACTGGCTTGCGTAGGGTGGTATTCGTAAAAGACCTATCGGGATATACTGCCCCACGAGGAGCTAAATTATATTGTAAGTATAACGGGGATACGGGATTCTACGAGCCTATTTCAAAAACACAAATTATTGCATCAGGAGTAATACAACAAGGATTTAATGCTATAATACATAGCACATATGCTGTTCCTAATAATACTAGAACACAAGATGTTACTAAGATTAATATTCAATTTGTTAATCATTTAAATTTAGAGGCAAAGCCTAATCATAGGGCGCTATTTATATATATGGAAGGATCTTGGAATTTGATGACGGTAGGAAGGCCATGATAGAAAATATAGAATCTATTACATATGACAATGTTGAATTACTCAATGATAGTTTATTTATTATACGAGCGCATGAAAAAATAGATAATCATATTAGTAATATAAAAGATCAGTTAATTACAGCCATTGCTATTAAATGTAACCAGATTGGTAAATTAGATCTAAGAGATCTACTAATTAAGGAAATGGAAATATTATTACAAAATTTTACTACAGATTTTAAAAAAGCCATAGCAGTACTATCTCATTTATCTGATGTAGAGAATAAAGCTAATTTAACAACAGCAATGTCATGGTACGAAACTATAGAAGATAAGATAGCTAATGAATTATATCAGGTGTTAACAATATTAGTAAATAAGATCAATACTCTGGAATAACTATGGCTACAATACCAGTTACATTTGAAGCGCAAAGTTTTGTAGCAACAGCACAAGAATTATTAAATATTGCTGCGCAAAATGTCTACAATACATATCCACCATATAATTTGGATATATATAATAATTATATTCAGCAAACACAAATACCAGCGCAAACCACATTTATTCCAAGGGTCATCCCCGCCCCTGTATCTGGTACTCAGGCAATTACTGTTATCAGAGAAGATTTACAGAATAAAACAGAAGGAGACATGATATCATACGGAACAAACCATTGCGATATTTTTGCATCGGATTTTGATTATGATTTAGATTGGGATACTTTACAAGACAGTCAAATTACAATTAATCAACTGTTACAGTCTCGTATCACTCAATACGATGTAGGCATAAGTGGAATATGGAGACCATTCTTTTTATATATAGAACCAGGAAATCCGTCTGTTAAAAATACATTTGTAACTCGTTCAGCATCAGCTCAAGAAAATCCATATGAAGCTGGACTAGCGTGGGAAAATTTTATTACCATAGATAATCCTATATTGAAGAGCTGGACTCTAAGTGGTGGATCTACATTTAAAGTTGACTGGAGATTAGAAAAAAATAACTTTCTTACGGCACCAGTATTAGGTGTGCTTTTCTGGTACAGATATTACGATATTGCTAGAGAAACTAATATTAGAGCCACATATGAGATAAGACCATACGAGGAAACTCAATCTGTAGTTGATCTGCCTGGTATCAGATGGAATAATCAAGACTATATACCAGAATCAGGATATAAAAAATATCAGACAACTTCATCTCATACTAATATAGAACGATACGGTATACAGCCAGGATTATCTCTCGGTGATAGAGTCCTTATTAAAGAAGGAGGTAAAGAATATATCTATGAGGTCACCGATGGATACTGGGAAAATCTTGGAGAAAAAAGATTTATTAATGGCGTAGATATTTATATACCCAATGATCAATTTACAGTATATTTTCAGAGTGTTCCAGATAAGGATGATTGGCTATCTGGTCAGCCAACTGAAATAGGTAGTTTTTCATATCCCAGAACAGAGTTAATAACTAAGGACATAGATAGATATTCAAATATTCTTAATAAGTTGTTAAATTTTGAAAATAATATTGGCTTACAGAATTTATTTCAAATGTCTCCAGTTAATGACTCAGATGTTGGCGGCATTACTGCTGGTATATACATGGATCAACAAAAACAAGCAGAATATATGGCTATTAAAAACTTAGCTAGATTTTTATGTACCGCCCCTGTGTCTGCAACAGAACATATCAAAGCTACAGATATTAATATGACAAATATTAATTTAAAAAATCTTACTTCTAGTATACAAAATTTAAAAACAGATCTGGAAAATATATTTGGACGAAATGCTTCCCAGCCATCCGTAACAGTTAACGATGTTGCTACTCAACCTATGGCCGGTAATATTCCTATGCCAACCACCAGTGCCGCACCAAGTATCATGACACAGGTGTATACTGCCAATATCAAAGCACAGAATACAACTTTGAAATCATTTGATCAAAATTTAGTATATACAAAAAAAGATCTATTAAAAGCACTATTTCAGCAAAATAAAAAGAATAGATTTATTGAATTTCCTAAGGGCAGAACAACAAAAATAGTATCTAAGTTTAAGATATACGAACCACATCTGCGTATTCTATTAGATTTTCAAGATATGAAAACTTTAGGATTAAATAGAACCAATAATGCAGGAGTTTGGTATAAGCAAAGAATTAATGTTGCTGGTTTAGAATTATATACTCGTTTAAAATTTCCCGACGCAACAGCTCTTGAGCCTAATCAAAAGGAGGCTCTTGTATTAAAGTATATCACAAACAATAATGATGATTCGAATAAAACAGAGATTCCAATTATCATGGCTACTGATACCATTAATTCTTCCAAAGAATATTATAATCAGGTTATGAATAGTGTATATGAAAAATTTGGTATTGCTAGACTTTTTCAGCAAAAATATAATATCGAAAATAATTTTTTGATTAGTGATAATGCTGGAGAATTTTATGATGTTACGCTTACAAATGGAAATAATAGATCCAATTTAAAAATTTTCAAAAATACTACTTATCAGGATAACCAAACTTTTGATAATGCTGTTAGATTTTTTAGGTATTCTATAGACGAATATGCTCGAACAGTTCCTAAATTTAATAGAACATTATCATTAGTAGAACAACGATTTGATGAGAGAGGTACTGGTGCTCAGAACGGTATTCTTCCAAATATAAAAGAAGTATACATGCATCGTTTGGGTGGTTTTTATTTCCAAGATATATCATTTTTAACAGTTGGTATGAATAAATTTTGGAGAGCACGGACAGCTCCAACACCAATAGGCCAGGCTCAATATTTTTTGCCTTCTAGTATTCGTGGAGATGTAGGGAATAGACCATTAGATTCAAAAAAGATTACTATAGAGTTTAATTGTGGTAATGATACAGATATACAATTATACGGCATTAACGTTACTCATTTAAGAGACGATACATTAGAAAAAGCTACCTGTCGCCCGTTTCCCAATAAAATTCCTGTATATGGTGACGAGGTTAGTGTTTATAATGCTGTTATAGGATATGATTTTAATGAGTCTTCTTATTTATTAAGTAATAGATATGCTCCGCCAATTGTCGCATATGGTGGCCATAGAGTTGAGGATGTCAATGCTCTAGGCTTAAGAATTATAGATCATCCATTACCCATATCGTCTGGCGTTGGAGGTATATATCCTATTGGATCTGGTAACATACTACCACAAGCAGCTAAAAATTCTTTCTACTATAATAGAGATGAAGCTCAGATAGCTGCTGCTGCTAGAGCTGCCGGAGTAAGTAGCCTAAGAGATAAGTCTTTAGTAAAATGTTTTTTGACACCAACAGATTTTGCTAATGAAATAACATTTAGAAAAGGATTTTTCCATCCGAATAAAGGATGGATAGACTATACATTATTACCATCTGGCTTAATAGGTAAAACGGCAGTTAAAGATGAAAATGATTCTCCGTGTAAAAAATATACTGGCAGAGGAGCATTATTTAGAGAATTAACATTAACAATCGCTGAAAACAATGCCAAGGCCGGATCGCCTCCAGCAGGAAGCGACTATAGGTTAATAACAATAGATCCTATGACAGACGAAGCCTATGGGAATGGAGATCGTCAAGTATCAGCATTTCCAAATTTACTAACCATAGATATAGATCAGAATACAAATTTTATTACTCATTTATCTGCAACATTAAAAAATTTCACGCATCCAGTACCTAAAGAACTTAAAATAGCACTATTTGATTCTCTTGAGCAAAGATGGATAGCTTTTACATATATCAAAGCATACCTAGAAAAGTTAGCTAAAAGCGCAGCAGCAAACGAGGACCCTAACTATGCTAGTAAAATACAAAAACAAATAGCACGAGAAAAAAATGCATGGCTTGGACCATGGGCGGACAGATCCAGAACAGAACCTAGACATTTATTGTTCCATTCATCATTATTAAATTATAGTAGTAATTTTAATGCTTTCTTTACTAATTTTTCTAGGAAAAATTTAGATTATGCTTTTAGTAATGATTTTATAGCTCCACCACAATCTTTAGATTATTATATCGGAACAAGTGGTACATATACTGGCTTTTGGGATTATGATGGACCTATCCCTGATCCTGTAGACATAGACGATCCAAATCCTCCTCCTGCTTTTGTTGGAACTTCATCTAGCGAGATAGGAAGAACCTGGGGCATACAGGCTTCTGATATGGGATCTGAAGACGAGGGAGGTTCTTGTTTTGATTTACAAGTATGTACAGGATGTCCTGTTGTTGGATATACTCAATCATATATTTTTAATAGATTTCATTATAATCATGATACATTTAATATGACATATCCAAGTGGATATAATTTTATAGCTAATTTTAGAAATAAAAAACACTTATTACCACCTATAAATCTAGATGCTCCCTTTTCCACAATTAATCCAGAGTATCCTAAGCAAAATGTTAGTGCTGGAAATTATCCTGTAGAATTAGGATGCATACCACAACCAGATCCTCCTAGACCAAGAGAAACCGTAGTACCAGAATTTCCTAAAGAGCCTATTTTTATTCCTCCCTTTCATCCATCATTGGTTGGATTATTAACATATATGAGTATAGCTAATGATTTACAATCACAAGGCTATGGTTGGGATTTAGGATTTTTAGTAGGAGCATTTTTTCCTAGTCCATTTTATTTTGGAGCAACCAGAAGAGAGAAGCTTAACAGATATATGGAGAACAAAGGATATTTACAAATCGAGGGTTCTACAGATGATGCGAAACAACTATTTGGATTCCAAACTAGAAATATAGGTTTGTATGATGATGCCCCATTTGGTCAGGCAGATAAGGTACAGCTAGAGGTAAAACATCCCAATGGATTATGGTATAATGTTGAAGCTGATATTTTTAAATACTCGTCACACTCATCTCCTGTATTAGAAAACACTAAGTTTAATTATTTAAAACATACTAAATATTTATCAGAAGGAGAGACTACGGACCAAAAGTATACTCAACCATTAACATATCCTGGGTTTGATTTTAATATAGGAACCATGCTTAATACTGATAGAATGAGTATGGATGGCGTTAGAGCATACTACAGTTTTATGAAGGGAGAAAATATAGAATTAAATTACCATACCGTTTATAGTGTGCGTACACAAAGACAAGACGGGAACTGTATAGTCTGTTCTACAACACAAAAAATAGAATCACATAAAGTGGATGCTACGATAACAGATATCTATATACAAAAAATTAAAAATCCCTGGTATAAAGAAACAGAATTGAGAATCCAGAATCCTAGTACAGTAGCGACACAATTAGAACCTCCGCAAAATTTATATCCTGACGATAGTCTAGACGAGAATTCCAACGCTAAAGAAATATATAATGCTAAAGTCATTATACAATTTAATCCTCCAATAGACTTATCTAATACTGATCCAGAAGCTGTGGGTCCTAAAACATTTTTAAATGGCGTTGTACATAAGAGGGCCGGTAATCTATGTACATCTTTTGTTCTATTTGATCCTATAGTAACAGATGGTAAAATAGCACCTAGCGGCGAGATCAATTATAAAAGAGGATTGAATGATCAAGAAGAGCCTAAGATGTATGCTGGTGGTAAAGCGCTGAATGGATTAGTATACAATAATAATAGTGATATAGTTAACTTTGGTAAATGGTCAAATATAAGAGATCGTAGTTTAGGAGCTTTTACATCATCATATATATATGATCAATTATATGCTGAAGGTGGTTTAGGTTGGGGAACCAATCTAATGAAGCCAGAATCTATTCCTGTTGTTGGTAATCAAGAGCAGTATCCTAATCTATTAAATTTAGATTATCATTTTAGTAAAACTAACTATTGTGGTAAAGTCAAATTTACTAAGGGTTATAATGAATCATCAACACATACTTCGTATATAAAATTTAATCCAAGATTAGTTTACCCAAAGATGCCAAAACACCCGTACAGCACTACGAAAGAGGATGCATTTATCTCTTTTACGGGATATCCTAGACCACTAGATATTATACCAAATAGAATATATGCGCATAATGTTCTTAATATATCAGAACAAAATGCAGAAGTTTTAGAAATAAATGCCAAAGAAGCCCATAAACGATATAGACAAAATCCAGACGTATTGGATTATTATCTACCATTCTATGATATAACATTAGATAATAGTATACTAGATTTTGATCTTGTAAGTCAATCCCCGGTACAGCCAGGACAAGTTAGCGCTGCTAGCGGAATAGTGCAATTAGAAAATATTTTTAACAATAAAATTAATGTAATATATGATAGTAATTATTATTGGATTAGTGTTCCACATGAGGCTTCTGGAGTTATTAGCGGATCGTCGAAGATTCCTTTAGCTGTGATACAAAAATGTTTTCATTCTAAAGGAACTTTCTCTTTCTGTGCTAATATGTGCAATACAGAGGGTATTGGTCCGGTATGGCCTAATATGGATAATATTACTAGTTCTCATGAAAGTATATATAAATTACCAAGTGAAATAGTACCAAGAGCCGCTGGAGTTACATATGAAGAAAGACAAACAAAACAAACCTACTATGTTGGTTGTGGTGAGACATCCAATGATTCTTTGGTAAGAATGGATGTAACACAGGTTTATGAGGTACCTATGCAAACTCATACATATGTTCCAGTTTCAGAATTATTCACTAATCCAGAGGTTGTAGTTAGATTCAAATATTTACCAAGAAAAATTCCAACAGATTTCCAAGTCACATTAGGTAATAATATTGTTAATCAAAGTCAATTATACTTATGGGAATGCCATAAAACAAATCCGAGACAGCTATATAATGCTAATACTATTACTAATACTCCTCCATTCTATCAAATTCTTAATGAAATGATTTTTAGAGCATGGTTCGGAGAAAGACAAAAAATTGCCTTACAGGATACATATGACAGAAAAATCTTTGTTACCCAAAATCATTACAAATGGGTTCCTTATGACTATGATGATAGCGGAAAGTTTGCGAATGAAAGGAATATCTAATGAATGTTTACGATTTAATGTGTGAGTTTATACGTATCGAACAATTCAAGTACAAATGTCGCCTATGTGGTTCTATAGCAATGAGTTTTGATCCTATAGAATATCCATCAATTATTTGTTCTAAAAAAATAGAAATGTATCCACCACAAGATTATGGCATCGTTTTTAAGCCCATAGATCCAAACACTAGCACAGAAACTCAAATAAAACAGGATGAACTCATAGATGATATTAAAAAATGCTCAATAGAACAAATTGATCAAAGATATCAAATATGCTCGTCTTGTGAGTTCTATAAGAATAATACTTGTGAAAAATGCGGATGTCATGCTGTTAGAGATCAGATTTATATGAATAAACTGGCATGGAAGGACCAAGAGTGCCCTATAGGCAAATGGAAAAAATTAACTTAGAGAAACTTAGGATTTTGTTGCAATATTGCAGGGATCATCCAGTAGGATACTATTTGTGGATATAGGGTTAAGATATAATTATACTCCCAATCTATTGGGGTAGCAAATTTATGTTCCATGAATTTTTCAGCTATAAATTTAGCGATATGATTTTTTATCAGAATACAATCAGCATATCTAGATCGAGGTATTTCTATATATCTCTCATTAATAATTTTAGGTTCCGTAGAAAATATTGACGGCATCAATATAGACCTCTGTTGCAATATAACAGAAAGATCGAATCCCGAGACATTTCTAAAAGTTGAATCGAGAGATTTCTTTCCTGATGATATCCAGAGCAAATCAGCATCGTTTGGTAAGTTTTTATTTAATTCTTGTAGATCATTTTCTATAGTAGACTTATTAGGGATATAAATATCATCTTCACATATCATTGACCATTGATTTGGATCTGGATTCTGAGCAATTTTTTCCAGAGCTGTTAGATGATTTAAGCAAACACACAAGGCTCTATCTGGTATATATCCTTCTGTATAGTTTAGTTTTGCAATTCTATCTGATGCATTAGTGCTATATTTAGATCGATCACTATCTGACAATTCTCTATAATCGTATTTGTATATACGATCTATGCTATTAAAAAAAACAAAGCGAGTCAGGATTTCTAACTCGCCTTGTAATTCGATATATCTATCTGATTTATCATCAGCGATAATACATAACTGATCTAAATTCACTTCTTTTTAGAATCCTTTTCTGACTTCTCATCCTTAGTCCACTTATGCCATCCCTTATTAGGCAGATAGTTACCATCGTCATCCTTGCGCTTGGGAAATAGCGTACCACCCTTTTTATGCTGACCGAATGCTAGAACAGCACCACAATCACCACATCTTAATTCGAAATAGTCATTTCCTTCAACATTTCGAACAATAAACTTAATATTAGTACTACCACACAATCCGCACTTTTCTTCACCGAAAATTTCTTGTATGGAAGCTAGTTCCTTGAATACTTCCTTTTGACCAGCGCCTTCAACCTCAAACTCTAATCGGTCACCAACTTTATATCTTAATTTCATGATTCACCTTTCCATGTATCGGAGTAGCCTTTGAATTCTGACGGAATAGCCTCAAGGTTTTGTTGTAACTTTGATAGCTCTCTAATAATAGAGATACCATCAGGATAGTCAATATTCCTAATATTCTTTTCTTCCATACCAAGACTAGCTACTACTTTTAATGGATTAATATCTATTCTTTTAGCAATTACATCTATAAAATTGATCTGATTGGGAGTAATCTTAGAAACGGTATTACCGTCAGGATCATCTTCTATAGTTGACGATATTTCTTCTGCTGCTACAACTTTGCGCAGTTTTAATGCTCGTCTTAAAGCTCGGCCTTCTGCCCGTGTTTCTGCCACGGCTACCGGATGGTTGCGATATACCTTATCGCAGTTACCCCAGTAAACGTCCGCAGAGCCATCCACGGTCTGGATATTAAAACCTTCCGGGTCGGCCTGTTCTGGATTTAAACGATAGGTAAGAGAATGCACCACCGTGGCCCTTTTTTCATTATCTGGACTTGGAGACTGGACTACCGTGGAGGTTGATGACATTAACCTACAGTTTAAGGCCACTTCAAAAATTCGCCTCAAACCATCTGTTGTGGGATTACCAGCGATTTTTTCATCATCGGATAAAAGAGTTAAAACATGATCTGTCCATTCTAGATCATTAGGAGTAGGATTTCTTTTAGTAACAGTATCCATTTCGTTTTCGGCGGTGTTCTTACTTTTTGTCATAAAATTCAATCTCCTATTTCTATAATATTGTCCTGAATAATTTTGCTACTGATCTTTTCTATAGTAGATATAATATTTTCCAAAATAAGAGATGAGCGAGCTTTAGAAAAATCATGACATTGCTTGATTCTTATCAGCTTTATCCCTTTTCCAAGTAATAGTCCTGTTTTTTTAGAATCGTATGATTGATTTCTTTGTAGAGCATCCTGACCCCATACTGGCTCAAAATGAGATGGCCCATCAATCTCTATTGCTATGTTATGTGATGGCAGGAAAATGTCGAGTTGTAATTTTGTATTTGATAGGAATTGTTCTTTGTGAAAATCTACTCTGTATCCATTGTGCAATAGGCCATTGAGGATAAATTTTTCTAGCTTAGATCCTTCTTTACTAGATCGTCTAACAGCGTCAATAGCCTTCTTTTGCATTAATTGTTTTTGGTCTTCTGATAGATTATCCCACTGTTGTTTAGCTTGTAAAACTCTATTCTGTTTTTCTGTTTGAGATAATTCATTCCAGCTATTCATAACCCCAAGTCCTATTTTCATAGTTGTTTGTTGGTCTCTTTGAGTGCCCTTGGTTGGATGTTTATGTTTACCAGTTTTTAAAGCATTTTTCTGAGCATTACTTTTATCCCTTAGGGATATATTAAATTTTTTAGCGTCTCTTCTAATTTTATTAGGATATGTTTGGAGTTTTTCAGCTACATCTCCCAGACTCATTTTTTTATTTACATATAAATCTAGGATAATTCTTTTCTTTTCAGAATCAGATAATTTATTATAGTTTAATATGCTCATATATGCTTTCTGGAGTATTATCTGGTAATAATATTGATGGTTTCCAACAAATATCTAATAGTGGCTTAAAATCTTTGACAGTAGTACATAATATGTCGTTATTTTCTACATAGTATTTATGTAGCTCATTATGTCTTGTTAGCCTTAGGGTCAGATTATCTTTTGGTTGATTATTAATAGTTTCTGTCCATTCGGGAGCATTACATATAAAGATTTTTTGTTTTGATATGCAGTCAGATACAAAAATCATATCTTTTAGAGTAAAACAAATCAAAGGTCCCTTAAAATACTTAGCTTCATTAATATGCAGCGTTGCAAAACTATTAAATGATGTTATATTACTAAAGTAATAGGTATTGAAAAGTATATGATCTAAAAATGGCGCAGCTATACTAAGTCTGTTTATAGTATCCAGTATAAATTTGGATTGCTGATCATTTTCTATATTTAGTGCTACAAATCCTATTGTTTTGTTCATAGTAAATTTTTCTCTATAAAATTCTTATACGAGTTATTTTTAATATCCTGAATACTAAGAGATGGCTTGGGTAGATTGTTTATATTTTCTAGATTTTCTTTTGTAATCTGTGTTTTTTTAATCCAGTTGTTGCTTTCTGCTGTCAATACTGGTTTGTCTAGCATAAGAGCATAGCCCAAAAAACTATTATTCAGAGCAAGAAATACTCTACAATTATTAATAAGCTCTATAAAAACAATATCGTCTATAAATCCTAAATTTTGCGGATGAGATATATTGAGACCATCGAACATCTTGATATTAAGTGTTGTGTTAGGATATAATAGATTCTCTAATTCCAAAGGTATCTTTTCAATACCGCTTAGATGAGTTAATATATCGATATTCGGTATGTCTTTTTTCTTATTATATGCATTCAATAAATATTCACTATAATAGTTATCTAATTTAATAGTGCTCGGCTTTACATTTTTAATATCAGCACAATCCTTATTATGTACCAAACACTTGATACCCCTATTAGAGGCATCATTATACAGTGACTTATTCATTCTATCAAAATATAGGAAAATATTCTGAGGATGCTCGGTCTCTTGCATAAATCCTATGGTTTCTGAATTTATACTAGATGAGCAAAATACATACTTATGATTTTTTCTTTCTGTCTCACTATCCGAATAGTAGCTATCGTATAGGTTGCTATGGCTATATTGCTCTACCTCTCCATATGCTATCAAATCATAGGCGAGATGATGTACTACTTTAGTAAGAGTTGTAAATTCTAATGTAAATTTCATTTTATTTATGATTGACTGTAATGAGTGAGTTATTGTAAATATATGTATTACTAGTGGGATATAAACTTAATAGCAGATTGATACTTTCAAAAAATAACATATTAGTATTTGCATCTATAATATTTAGTAATGATGTTTTTGCCTCTGGTTGAAGCATAAATATTTCTGACCATTTGGGACTTAGCTCGTAGCATAAATATTCCACTTTGCCATTATGGTGAGTACATCCTATTTTGAAAAACTTATTAGTACAATTTTTGATACAAAAAATATGGTTAGTATTATTGTTGCATTGTTGAAAAATATTTTTACGCAATATGGTATAATTACTAATTATAATTGTTGGGTAGTTATTGTCAATTTGTTTTAGGGCTAATCCTATTGCATACGACTGGCCATATGTTTCATAATGATCATTATCTATAATCTTAATATCATTGCCAAAATTGATTTTTTTCTTAACTTTATCCTTATCAAAACCCAGTACTATGTTAATTGATGCTATCTTTTTAATATGTTTTCGTATACTATGTAATTGATGTTTTATTAGCGTATCGCTATGGTTATCTATCTTAATAGGCATTAAACTTTTGGATCCAATTGATTTCATGCCTTTAGTAATTTCATAAGCTAATAATATAACATTATAGTAATTATATGTAGATGATATTTTTTTCATTATCTACTAGTTTGTTAATCAGTGGCTCGTCATTATTTTTATTTAGAATCATGTGTGTAGAAAAAGGAATAACCAACCCACAGTATGGATCGTCTTTTTTCATTATGCTGTCTATATTTTTTATAGATGCAAATAATGGCGTTATCTTTTCTATATAATCTTGTTCACAATCAGATATGCTGTCATAAACAATATAATGCGTTGTGCTATTTTTTCTAATATTAGTATCCAACACAACATCTATACTTTCTGTAAAAGGATATTGAGGTAATGTGATCTCATGTATTTTCCATGGATACTTTTTATCTATTTCTTTGATATACTCCAATAATCCTACAAAATCATAATCGTATTCTGGCTTGTATACTAAAGAACAGAACCCAATAGGCCCGTCATAATTTAATACTTCTTTGATTTTTTCTTTATCAAATTTGTCAACAAATATGATATAGTAATAACTATTATTGAGTTCTTTGGATGGTAATTTTAGTGGAGTATCCGTCATATATAACCTGCTTTATTGAGAGATTGTGTCTTGATAAGATATCGCTTAAATCTTTTTCAAAGAAAAAGCATTTTTTATTCGATAGTGTTTTATTTACGTCTTCAATAGATATTTTATTATATCCAATATCATTGTAAACTTTATCAAAATTAATAAATTCTAAACACATTATACCGCTATTTATTTTTATCTTTCTACTGAGGCCACCAACAATAGGATCTAATTCTGTCGCATTAGTTGTATTTAGCTCATTAAATGATAGCACATCACAAGATCCATTAGGAACCGATGATATTTGTTCGATGCTTACATTATTCGCTCCTGTAATCTTAGAATCACTATTTATATATGTATGAATATGCTTTGTCATTTTCTAACCTTCTGTGTTACTGTTGATAATACATCACGAATATCTGATTGAGCTTTATCAAAATTATTATCTAATAGCATTTTATTTTTTTCCATACTAATCTTACTAAACGTTTGACTATAATTGCTAAGTAAAGGCTGGACACCCTTAATAATCTGTTCTATGTTTGAAATATTATGAATCAGTCCGGGATATTGTATGCTTCTATTGTCGCTAGTGAATAATATATTACAAAAACACATAGCATATTTTGTTTCTATAATAGACAAAGGATCTACTGAAAAAATAATTTTTGTTTCAGAAAAAGCTTTGTATATATACTCATTAGTACTATCTGGTTGAATAATTTGTATTTTTATATTAGGCAGAGAAGTCTGTATGGTGGCCAATATCTGCTCTATTTTTAGAGGATCATTACTGTTCTGTAGAATTCCTATATCTATTGTTTTGGTTTTTTCGCTAATATTACTGGATACAAAATCATCCCGTAGAGATGGTTGTATAAGGTGTGTTTTAAGTATTCCTAGTTCTTGTGTCAATTTATGATGACTAATTTGATCATAGCATAGAAAAGTCATATGACGACATTTTTGTAATACCTGTGCATTAGTTGTTAATAAATTTGTTATATTTATAACTCCTGGTAAATGCATATGATCTAAATGTTTAGCTATTTCTACGGAGCCTATCCAACAATCATAATATATAGGAGGAGCATTAATTTCAGGAATAACAAAAGCGTTTCCTGGTCTATTACCACTTTCCGCAGGTGGCATTATTACTAATAAATTATTTTGATCTAATAAATTATCAATATAATTATCTATAATAGAATTATATGGTTGATAAGCAACATTAATACTATCTGATACTGCTCGTTGTATTGTAGATCCTACATTATATCCAAAGAACATAATTGTTCTCCTATGCTAGCAATAGAAAATTTATTACTATATGCTTTTATATTTTCTGATAATTTATTACGCTCATTAGTAGATAAATTTTGATGGTGATTAAATGCATGACGTAAAGTTTGTCTTATATCTAGTATAGTGGGCTCGGCAGATAGCTCTAACTCGCATTCGTGATCTAGTCTAATATTTGCGGGATTAGCTTCCGAAATTTCTAATCTAGATGGAATAATTAGTCCTGCAATATTAGTGTCTATCAGCTCTGATGCTCCGGTGTTTTCTACCGCTATAGGATATTTTCCAAGACACAATGCTTCGGCTAATGGCCTACAGAAAGCTTCTCCTTTAGATGGACAGACAAATATATCGCATGAATGATGTAGTCTAATAAGATTATTTCTATCAAGATTATCTGCTATAAGTATCAGATTGGGAGTTAATGTTCTATTATATTTATTTCTACCAATTGTTTCATTCACACCAGAGATAATGGCCTCTCTTCTTGAGTTATCCATTTTATCGGTTTTGATAACTAGAAGTGCTTTTTCTCTGGATTGAAACTCATAATTAAAAGCTAGTATCAGATTAATAATATTTTTACGAGGAATAAATGAACCAATAAAATAAAACTTAGTAAAATCTTTATATTTAGAAGATAATGATAGCATATCCATGGAATCATTATTAATGGATGATTCTATGATATTAATTTCTTTTGTATTTATCGGTTGAGATACGCTATGAATAGGTGTCTTGACTCCGCTATCGTGTAGTGTTTTTTGTTCTAGTAATGATGGCACACATACATGATCCATGCGATTAAAGATCTGTTTGATATATGCAGAATGAGCCAAATTAGTTTGTTCAAAAACGCAAAATGCAATATTTTTATATGGATATATAGGACATATGGCTTGGGGCAATGCTTTTTGAATAATAATATCTATATTAGATAAACTCTTTTCCTCATAAGTTTTTAGATCATCTTCCAAAACCCTGTCTACGCTATTTGATAGAAAAATTGGTCTAGCCTGTAGATTATGGCCTAACTTATTAGTTGCATATGCTAAAGATCGTAGATAGTCTTTTGACGCAGCTCCCCATCCATCGTTTTGTCTATAAGGGGCAACATATAGTATATTGCTCATGAGGGCTCCCTCTCATTTGCGTATCTGATATAGTCCTCGCTATTAAGAACTGCTTTATTTGACATAGCATATTTGATAAGATTTTGATTTTCAATATACTTATTATATATCTCAATTAGATTTTGAAAATCAAACTTTTTAATATTCATTCCATTAATAGTAAATCCGTAATCACTAGACTTTAGTAAATTCAATGTCATCATATTATTTAATAGAGCTGGGTTCCCAATTCTGTCCGCACAAACATATCTCATAGCTTCGTATGACTTATTAAATTGCTTGAATTCATTGATATCTAGTTTCGATAAATAGTTCGATGGAATATTACCCCAGTGATTTCTATTGGGATTAGCTAAAATCTGATCGAATACTTTCATCCATGTGTTAGCTGTTTTATCCCAGTTGAAATTTTTCTCTGTTAATTCTCTTACTTTTATTTTTATAGATTTTTTATCTTCTTTATCTAGATGTAAATAATTCCATAAATAATATATTAGTTGATTATTATCTGGATAAACCCTATATGCCTCTGTTTCTAACTCTTTAAAAAATGTTTGTGGTTGTACTGGATATCCTTCAAGAATTTTAACAATATCCGACATAGCACTATAATTAACAGAAACAATAGGAATACCACACGCACCGGCTTCTACCTGAGGCATTCCAAAACCCTCACAAATAGCATACTGTACATAAATATCAAATGTATTGTATACAGAATTTAATTGGTCAGATGTTATGCCATCGGCTACAGATGGAAATGTAGCTGTTTTTTGACCGCAATGAGGGCACTGTTTTATAGAGTGAGTAAAGGTATGAGCATGAATCTTGGAACAACTTTTGCAGAAGTATGTGAATAGTACTCTTTTGCCCATATTATTTTCTTTGAGAATATTGGGCAGATTCCATCCTGCGTCTGGATAACTGGTATGCAGATACAAATAAACATCTTTGCCTAGATCTTTATTTTGCATTTCAAGCTTATCTAAGAGTAATCTGATAGATTGTATTAACTCCGGGATCAGCTTTCTTTTTTGATTTCTCATTACAGAGCCTATTATTTGCATTGATTCTGGCAAATTGAGCGTCTGTCTTGCTACTTCTGATCCTATGGGGCGGAATGTTTTCATATCTACCGCCGGAGATGCAGATCCTTCGTATTTGATTTTATTATTAGTTTGGTTCATTAAAACGCTGCCACCCCAATCAGAATAAGATAATACAGCGTCAGCATTCATATATACATCTAACCACTCCTCTTGTTGTGGTTGAGAATCGACAGTTGGCATTACCACCCAACTATAAAAAGGTCTGAGAACAGAAAACTTTTGATAAGCGTTCATCCAGAAATCCCTAATATCGAATACAATATCAGGCATAAAATCTAGAGCTACTCTTTCAAATCTCCACTTACCAAATGCATTTTCTCCGTTGCTATTATATTCTTGATATCGAGGATCATTTTCCTTTACTGCATTTGGATAGTATTTCCATGGAATATTTCTATCTCTAGGATCTCCAAGAATACCATAAGAAGCAAATTCCGCTACCTCATACTTTCCAGAATCGTGCAATCTGGTTAGAAGCTCTTTTGCATAAGTGCTATATCCCGAATGCAAAAAGCTAGCTTCGGAACACATTAAAATTTTGGGTTTTGGCATAAGTCCTGTCCTAAAACAAAGGAGGAAGGGGACTCTCGTCCCCTATCCTAGCTTCTAAAGAATCACTTAATCAAAATGCAACTGTCTCTTCTTCTTCTTCCTCTGAAGAAGCGTTTGCTACCTTCTTGGAAATCTTTGTGATCTTGGAAAAATTATTAACTCTAACCTTTAGAGTGCTATGCTTTACGCCGTCCTTTTCCCACGAGTCATTACGAAGGGTTCCTTCTACTAGAACCAGATCACCCTTCTTGAAAGATGCAGCAATAGTTTCTGCACCACTATCCCACGCTTCACAAGAGATAAAGGAAGTTACTTTGTCCTTGCTTCCGTTTGCCCTGCTAAATTCTCTAGAAACAGCAACAGTAAAGTTGACAACAGCAGTCTTCTTTTCTGATACTGTGATATGTCTTAATTCAGGATCCCTTGTTAGATTTCCTCTCAAAATTACAATATTCATATTCAATCTCCTAAAGTCAAAAAGTAAACCGACCACAGCGTTATTATAACTGGGGCTCCTACAGTGTCAAGATTCCGGTATAAAACATTTCTCGACAATTAGGCCACTTCCAGCTTTCTTTGATTTGGTGCCGATAAACACTAAAACCTCATTCTCTTTTAATAGGTCTTTAAATTCATCATATTGTTCCGGAAACATAACTACAGAGTCAAGACCACCTGAGCTATCAAATATCTCTAAAAAAGACATACTAGCTCCTTTATTTTTACCTTGCTTAGTTTTTGTAATACTAAGCCTACTAATTTCACCCATAATGGCTACTTTTTTGCCACTATTAACAGTATGGAATTCTTTACATGAAACTAGATTTGACTCATAATTTTGCATATAGCAATCTGTTTTCGTGCATGTCAATGGGATGCCGAGTAGTCCCGCTTCTGTTTCTGCTATCCATTGCATATTATCTTTTAATGCATATGGTGGATTGTCTATACTTGAAATGAATTCCTGTACAAGCGACTGTCTTTTCTTTGTAACTTTGCAATCGGTTAACAGTCTAATAAATATATCTCTAAATTTAATACTACTTATATCTATATTTTTGTCTACTATTTGTGCTATCTCTTTTTTTGTCAACTTATTTAACATTTCTAGATAGAATAATAATTCTGTTCTAGGTATCTTATACTCATCAAATGCCCCAACAGAGACTATAGCTTTTGCTGCTGCACTATTAATATTAACCATTAATCTACAAAATGTTGGTATTATTCCAGTAATATTTTTATTTATTAAAGTTAAATGTAGTTTTGCTATTGTGTCGTATACAGAATCTCCAACACCCTTTATATTTGTAATTCCAAAATGGATAGTATTATCAATAATGGCAAACTCTTTATTCATATGTTTAAATTTTGGTAATAAAACATCTATATTCATAGAGTTAGCATTATGAATAAGTTCTTTGATTTCCTGATGAGGATCTATTTTATCTTTTGCAAATCTCAGATAAGAAACAAAGAATATTTGAGGGAAGTGCGCCTTGGCATATGCTGATAGATAGCCATTGATAGCATAACTAACAGCATGGCTTTTATTAAATGAATACCTTTGGCTTTTCTCAATCCACCCGAATATTTCTTCTGCTTCATGTTCTGTAACAATATGTTTATCATTGCAACCATTGATAAAAATTTTCTTGAGCTTTGCCATTTCTTCTGGCTTCTTTTTTCCAATAGCTTTTCTCAACATGTCAGCTTCTTGCAGATCAAAGCCTGCTAGCTCTTGTGCTATTTGCATACTTTGTTCTTGATATACCATTTCACCATATGTAGTTTCTAGTATATTTTTTAGACTTGGATTATAGTAATCTATACTTTCTTGTCCATTTTTTCTATCTATAAAATGATTACTAACGCTTTTACCATCCCTGATAGCCTCCAGACATCCTGGCCTCATGATACTAATAAGGCCAGCTAGTTGTTCTATATTTTCCGGCTTGAGTTTTTTGGCCATACTTTGCCCAAGTCTTGACTCTAACTGGAAACATCCCTTGGTATTACCATCGGATATTAATTTCCAGGTTCTGGAACAATCAAGAGGAATGGTGTTAACATCAAAATCCATTAACTCAATATTATTAGAGTCAACTGGAAATCTGCACCCGCAATCGAACTGATAGTATTTGCTCATTGTGTTACAAAAGAGTCTCTAAATTTTATTTTCTTTGATAGATTTCTATGTAGTTTTAGGAAACGGATAAGTAGTTCAGCACAATCATTGACATCTTTCAATGCATCATGGGCGCCAGCCTTACTAATACCCATATAGTCTCTAATATTATCTAGTGTGAGATTTTTGATATCGCTATTGCTTTCGAACCAATAAAATAGCAGATTCATCATATCCAAAGTATCTCTTGGATAAAATAAACTAGATCCATTTTCGCTATTGATATATCCAAATTTACGACTAAATCTTTCCACAATTTTCATGTCAAATCTCAATATATTATATCCAGAAGCAACAGGTGCAGAAAACATACTTTTTTTACTTCTGTTCAAATGATATATTTCTAGATACTGAGAAAACATTGACCATGCTTGTTGTTGAGACATTGCATTCTGCCAAGACTTAAGAATATCTTCTTTACTGCAAGCTCTAACCTTTGCGTGGAAATCTAGTATATCGCTATCTTGATAGGTATATTCTGGATCGTTTTCTAATTTTTCTGGTTTAACATGAATATTAAATGCTGAATCTTTAATAATAGATAAATTATATGGATCTACTATGATTGCGGCTATCTGAACAGGGCTGCAAGTATCTGTATCTGTTCCATCTGTTTCAAAGTCAAATATACATATTTTGTTTTTCATATGGTTATGCCAGTTTCGTCCTTTAGTGCTTCAAGAATAGAGAATGGATTATTATAGTATATATGTAGATTAAGCTGATGTCCACAAAATATCCTACCAAGGCTATCACGAACCCTGACACACCCTATAAGGTAGTTGACAGACATGGGTCTGTCCAGAGTAATTTTTGTAATATTTAGTTTTGAATCATATATAACGGATTCAGCATTAAAAGTTGCTGTTTGCTGATAAATATTGTCTATTTCTTCTTTATTTGGATCGGGATTAGATGATCTTACCCAATAGCTAATTTTAACAGCTCCTGGTAATATTTTGCCAGTCACATTATATGGTACAATTAACGTTTGTCTATCTGGTTTATACTCATAAGATGAACTAGTTTCTGTAATTTTTAATTCTCTAGAAAAATATGTATAGCATACAATACGATCTATAGGGATATTGATATAATGATACCCCCTGTTTACGCTATTCATATAGTATGATTCAAAAGCGTTAAGCATCTTGACATATCCGTCTGTGGATAAAGTGCCGTTCGATAATTTGTATAACGGCTGCCCACTTGATGCATCAAAGTATATTTTGCCTTGTAACTGTGTATTGAAAATATCTCTTAATAATCTAAAAGAATCTCCTGTAATTTTTTCATACCTTATTGCATCAGGGGAATTAGTGTTACCAGAAGTATCAGGCTTACCATTTCTGATAGCATCATATAGCTCTTCTAGTTCTATTTTTGTAAAACCAAAAAAGTATTTTGTAAGTTCTGGATCAGTTTTTTCATTAAGAAAATATTCGATTAGTTGTTTAGCGTATGTGCCTATATTATAGGTAATATATCTACGACCACCAGCAGCAAAAGAATCTACAACAACATAGCAAGCGTATAGCCATTCTGTAAGTTCCGGGGCTATTGCTGGCTCATTATTCCATCCATTGCACGTAGGTATAGGATCAGACGATTCCTGTGCTTTAATTCTAATATATGGATCAACAAAATTTTGAGCAAATGCACTTTTACCTTGTGATAACTCGTACCGTATAAGATATGGTGGGGTCATGAATAGGTCTTCTATTAGAACACGATTATTCTCATCTACAGGCCATCCTACGGTTTTATAGATAATTTTTGGATCTGTTGGGTCTTTTTCATTTTTTACAGTATAGAAAAACCCACTATTCGGAGACATAAAGATTTCTAATAGCTTTTCATTAGTTTCGAAAGTATTAAATGGTTCGCAAAAACCATCATATAACCAAAATCTATTTGCTGTTACATACTTAATGGGTTGGTTCTTCTCATCTGTTCTAAAAAAATATACTGGGGCACTTCTATCATAAAAATTTATAGGTATAGGATTATCTGGAGAAGACGTGTGTAAATTGAATGCATCTCCAGGCAACAGCTTATAGGAACTCACTTCTTCAAAGTACGGAGGAAAATCACCTTTCACGAAAACTTCTCTTGCGCTCAATTTTTCTACAGGAGTATCTAAATTAAATTCATCATCTGGATTTTCTGTGAAGTGCAATCCTCCGAATAGAATTATATCTAATAAATTTTTCTTACCAGTAGCTAACATCATGCCTTTTAAGGTAAAGGGGTCCATTTTGTTGGGATATGGACCACCCATATAGTCGATTCCAGCTAGAGGTGAATCAAATACAAAATTTGTACCGTATTGTTCTTTAGCAGAGAATACCGTTGCTCTTTTATCTCCTATAAAATCTGTGAATGTAAATGTTTGTATACTAGGATAAACGGCCGGCACTGTACTCTTAAGTTCTCTGTACTTTCTATGCATACATAAAGCATTTACTGGGCAACATCCCAAATCTATCTGGTATGTGTCAACTTTTTTATATACCAACCTCTCCCTATTGAAAGGATCATATAGAGTAAAATAATCTCCTAATGATAATTGTCTAAATGTAGTAAATTCTTGTGGTATAAGATCGCCAGACCAATCTGAAAAAACTTCTCTTCCACTACTAATTCTGGCTATTATAGTTTTGGGGCCAGTATCAACAGTTAGAAATGCTTCTCCAGATGGATCAGTATAGTATAGTAAAACCATTTCCCTATTAACTTCTACAATTTTAGAACCAAGATTTTGAAATGTTCCAAAACAGTATGACTTTTCACTAGTTTGTGAAATAATAGTGAAGTATAATCCAATATTTAGATCTATAGGCTTGCTTTGATTTATTGGAACGTCTTTTTTATTCGGTAAGGTAAGATATTTGGTTGATTCGGGTAAGCCCATTTGTCCTTCTATATTGGACCCCCACATCCATATACTTTTATCTTCCTTTATGGCAACAGAATGATTTGCTCCTACCAGCGCTTCTACCCATGGGATAGCGTCGTATTGAGGTATTCCAGTAATTACCTTGTGTGTATCTGGAGTATCTTCTATGCTTCCTATACCCAATTGGCCATATTGATTATCGCCAGATGAGTATAGATCTCCATTCTGTATATAGAGTATATGTCCCATTAAATCCTACTTACTTTGAACCCTATGCTATTTAATAGTTACCGTAGCATTATCTGGAATAAAAACCTTCTCACCAGTGCTTGCGATAACAGCATTTAGTTTTCTGCAACAAGAAACCCTAACTTCTGCTGTTTTTCTATATTCTGTATTATTATAGACAAATACTGTATCAATTGTAATATTAGCAAATGTTGTTTGAAGCTCCGACATAATTTTTACCCTTTAATAAAGATTGGATACACATGATTTTATCTAACATACCGATACCTAAAATATCAAACTTAACTATACCTAATGATTCTAAATCTTGCATTTCCATTCCTGCAATACTGTTACCAGTCTTAGAATCATACACCATAGGACAAATACCATCTAAATTGTGTGCTGAAATTGCGATACCAGCAGCGTGTTTAGATTGATTTGATTTGGTGCCTTCTAATCTAATAGCTTGTTCAAAGCGTTTGGCAAATAGTCCCGTGATTGTTCCATCCTCTTTAATTTCGCACCAATCTTTAAATTTATCTGGAGTATTCTCTAAAGCCCATTGTATAATAGATGACTCTCCTCTATCTTCTTTCATTTCTTGTAAATCATCTGCTATTTTAGCTTCATCAGGAATATGTTTAGTTATTTGATTCATTTCTTCATATGATAACCCACCATAAACTCTCAGAACTTCCTTGAGCGCTCCTCGTCCTTTCATTGTATTAAAAGTTATCATTTGAGATACTTTACTATCTCCATATTTACTCTTTATATATGAGATAACACTATCTCTGGTGGTCATAGGAACGTCTATATCTATATCTGGCATAGAAACTCTATCGCCAGTGTTTCTTCCTGCATTATAAAATCTTTCAAAAAGAAGATCATATTTTATGGGATCAATATTTGTAATTTCTAATAAATATGAAACTAGACATCCAGCAGCAGATCCTCTACCCGGACCAGGAAGCCAAGAATTACTTCTAATAAAATTGACTATATCTTGCACAATAAGAAAGTATCCTGATAATTTAGCTCCTTGTAAAACAGAAAGTTCCTGTTTAATTCTATCTGCATAAATTTTTTGATCTTCTTCTGAAGCTTTGGTAAAGCCACGCTTTCTCCATCCGTCTCTACATAATTGTCTCAAGTATTCATCTTCATTTTCAATAAATTCTGGTAATTGTGGCCTATTAAGAATATTGTAATCTTCGCACATATCAGATACTAGATTAGTATTTGCTAATTCTTCTTGAGTATGCAATGATTCCATTTCGTCACCAGATAAGATATAAAAATTATCAGATTTAAAAAAACAACCCAATGGAACACTCTCATTGTTAATAATCTTTTTATTGATTTCTGGAAATGTTGTTTTGAGTGTATTGCATAATAAAACTCTTTGGTCTATTGCGTCTTCTTTATTTGCGTAGTGAGCATCTGGCGTTGCTATAATTTTGATACTATGTTTTTTGGACAGCGATCTCATAATATCTGTTAAGACTGTTTGAAATGGCAAATACTCTCTGTCCATTAGTTGGGCTTCTAGGCAGATATTTTCAGAACCAAAGATAGATTTTAATTGATCTATTAATAGAGATGCTCTAGTCAAATCCGAACCATTACCAACCGCATCGGCAACATTTGACCCGAGGTGACCAGTAACACAGATCAAGCCTTGCAGATCAATGTCCTCAAGCTCGTTTACGCTGATCCTGGGCTTTCTATAAAAACGCCGCGGGTCGTTTGACAAAGAAACTAAACTGATCAGATTCTTCCATCCCTGTGTATTTTTGGCCAAAACCAGCATGTGTGATAAATGACCGTTTTCTTTGCTTTGATTGGTCGAAACATCATCACAAATGTATAGCTCACAACCAAGAATAGGTTTAATGCTATTCTTTTTCATGGCCTGATAAAAAGATACAGCACCAGAGATAGATCCATGATCAGTTATAGCACAAGCAGATACTCCAATATCTAAACATCTTTGAGCAAGCTGTTCTGGTTTTGAGAGGCCGTCTAATAAACTGTAATGACTGTGTACATGCAATGGAGTATACTTATTCATTTAAATCCTGTTATTCTGTGCTGCCTGGGGCTTTGTAGTGTCCTATATTATGACCGGGAGCCGAGTATTCGTCAATAACCAAATCCATGCCTTTCAAATCAATATCGTGTTTAATTTGTTCGCACTTCGTCATCGTTGTGTGCTTGGCACATGTTTGGTTATCTCTATATTCTTCTAATGGGTATATATGAGTATTGTCAAATGTAGTTTTACCGAAATGACATAGCTTGTTACACATCCAGCTTTTCTTTAATTGAGGTCTTGTTGTTTTCTTGATAACTTCGAATTTATTGCGTAACATTTCTTCTGTTTTTGGAATATCAGATTTATCGAAGAGTATACTGAATGGACCGCCATCATTAATAAAAAAAATGGTAACAATTATATGATCATAGTCTGGATATAGTTGCTGTGCAGCATAGTGGTATATTCTTAATTGAGGATCTGTCTCTAGTTTTTCTTGGGTTTTTTCTTGACCAGTTGCCCAATCGAGCCTTCTCCCTGTTTTCCAGTCTACAATTTCTAGAGTATTATCATCTATTTTAGTAATAAGATCTATTGTTCCTTTCAATCCTAATGTACCACTGATTTCATTACCATTAAGATCATATTTATACTTTGCCCATTTTTTATCTATAGCTATATCAAAGTGCTGCTCTGGACACATAATAGATCTGTTGCGAGGATCAAACATACCATTATTGAATTCTATAGCTTTGTATACCCATTTCCTACAATCATCAAAATCTTTTTCGGTCCACTTATGGTGAGAGCACTTCTTACTATAGTAATTGTATACATCTCTAATAAGAACTTCTAGATCGTATTTTTTAGTTGGTATTTGCCCTAATATATCGTCATCGATATGGGTGTGTTTGTTTTGAATGCCCTGTTGTATAACTGCTAGTATCTCTAGTACTTTATGAACTATAGTCCCTTTATCTGCCTTCTGACCAGAAGGACTTCTCCAGCCTAATACATATTCCATAAAATATTGTTGCTCGCACATGGAATGAGTATTGTATGAAGAACTTCTGAAATATGTAATGATAATAAATCACCTCATTCGAATATGTTTTGAAAAATATTGTAAAGAGACATTGATTGTTCATATATTGACATATTCTCATTATCAATAATATGATCAAAATTAGACCAATCATATCTATCTTCATCCAATATTACTTCACTAATATGATCAGACAAACCATACTTGTTTCTTTTTAGTCTGATGACCAATCCGTCAGCGCTATGTATAGCATCTACCTCATTAGGAAATCTACAGTCTGTAATTAAAGCCAATTCGCTTTGATCGTTTAAAATCTTATTGATTGTTACTTCTGGCCATATATTTGGTTTCATAGATCTAAAAATATCAGTCCCAACAACTTGCATAACTTCTCTAGCTGTGAGATATTTATTTTCCCAAAAGACATTGGTAATCTCATTTTTTTCTATGTCTGTACCATAACACTGAGCATACGTTAGTCCTAAAAGATCCATACAAATATTTTTCTTGAGTATATCAGCAAAACTATATAATTTAATATATGGATTGAGTTTGGTAACCATATCAAGCACATCAGTGTCAAGAGTAGCTGTAGAGCTATTAATATAGTACTGATTAATATCAACAGTAATAGACGCTCCATTATGCTTAATGATATCAATAGTACCTTGCTGATTGACTTTGGCCTTCTGGCATAAATTTTGATTGGCAAGATAAATACTATAAATAAAATTAGCCGATGTATTTTTTCCGGATTGTTTCTTTCCAGAAAAACCTATGATTTTAGTCATATCTGCCTTTCCGTTAGTTTAGATAGCTCTGCTATAATAGTTTTATTATCCATTTCTGCTATATCGCTAGTGATAAACTGTGGAGTGTATATATTATATGTTCTGGAACATTTTTTAGAAATTGTATTAGTTGCTTTGTGTCCAGCATCATCATTATCTAATAATAATATCATTTGCATCGCTCCACTAGCATCAATTAACATTTTTTGAGTATCAGACATAGAAGAACCAAATATTGCTACGCTATTTCTGAATCCGCACTCTTCTAGTTTCCAAACGTTTCCTGGACTTTCAACTATTACTATAGTTCTAGACTCTCTGATATAATCTTTTGCATACCACATATTGTATAGGTGGTTCTGTGTCTTAAAGCCAAAATTGTGTTTCCATTTAGAATATTTCCATTTATTATCTTCTGATGGGCACTCGTCATTTGGATTATGATAACTACTGCATCTGATACATTTGCTATGTATACTACGACCAGTACATCCTACCATGTATTGATGTTCATTATCGTAGATAGGAGCAACTGCTCGTCCATACATTTCTTTACCTATTTTATCACACAAACCCACATCGTATTTATTCAGTATGTCTGTGCTAAATCCTCTATCAACAAAATATGCTGCTGGTATAACCAAACTTTGCCTAATATTACGTCGTGATATTTTTGGTAGATCGTCTTTTGGAGATGGGGTTATATTAGATACAAATGATGTAAACGTATTCTTTTCTACAGATTGTTTTGATACTTTGACATTATCAAAATTATCCTTAAGCATTTTCTTCACAAAAGATAAAGTAGCAGCAAAGGAAACTGTTTCATCTCCATCTTTTAACCAGCCTGTTTGATTATGAGACAATACTCCTCTAATAAATCCTATAATAGATGACTTAAAAGTTTGCTCGCATCCGTGAGTTCGACATTTCCAATTACCTCTATAGTGATCTCCATCTGGATATAAATTCAATGCTGACGGATTATCTCCCCCATGTATAGGGCACGACATTGATATCATCCTAGATGTTTGCTTATATTCTATACCAAGAGCATCTAAAACAGTATATATATTATCACAAATCTGATCACAGATTATCTTTAGTTCGTTTTGATTATACGAAACTGATTTCTTCATCATTATTTTCATCTATAACAAATCCATTGGATGGCTTTTCTTTATTTCCGCTACTAATAAGTTCTAATCTAGTTTTGCCTTCTGTAATTTTTGCACACCAGCCCTTCATATGACAATTAATATAATCGTTATCATCTAATCCACCGCCGTGTCTACTGATTAATGGCACAAGCTTACGATTACCATTATTTGGTCCGTCCTCTGCTATCTCTTCATCAGACTTTCGTTTGAAAATAGTAAAGTTACTACATAGCCATATAATACGGTCAGAGCCGCTTGCTGTATCTGTGCTCTCTTTTGTTATACCGTCTCTATTTAGCTGCACAAATGCTACAATAGGGACTTTATATTTAGTAGCAAAGTTATGCAATGATGTCATCATAAAACCTAATACCTGATACTCTTTCATATCCTGAGATATGCCTGCGCTGTCCATAAGCTTCAAATAATCATAAAAAATTACACAGTCTTTAGCTGTGCCGTCTGGATTAAGTCCAACATCCTTAATAACCCATCTCCGCATTATAGCTAACTGTTCTTCGAATGATTTGCCAGCAATAGACTTATAAAATAATTTTGTTTGCTTGAGTTGCTCTACTGCTTCTGTAATCTTAGATTTTTTATCTATAGTTTGAGCAAATGCTCCTGTTTCTATATTATTGATTTCGATTTCTGTCATCATAGCTAAAACTCTATGCAAATGATCTTCTTTGGTCATTTCTGTATCCATATTTAATACAGGTATACTAAGCTTATTAGCTATATGAAATCCCATATTATCGGATAATAGAGTTTTACCAACCTTAGGTCTTGCCGCTATAACATTAACTGTGCTTTTTCTCAAACCTCCACCTATAGCTTGATCATAAATCTTAAATCCTGTCGAGATCCCGACCTGATCAACTTTATGTTCTTCTAGATATTTGATATATTCATCTAAATTCGTACCAATAGATTCTGGTCCGCTTTCGCTATCGTTAAGTTTATTTGTAAAATCAAATACGACATCTTCTGCTATTCCTAGTATTGATGTTATACTTTCTGATCCATTAACGTCTAGAATCTTATCCTGAGCTAGTTTAAGTTGTTTATGTAATAATCTAGCTATATCTAGCTTTCTGATTTTAGCAGCAAATTTTCTAATATTATCCAGACTAACCGGAAAATCCATTATTGCTTTAAGATGCTGTGCCTCTTCTTTTTTAGATAATACATGAGCCAGGTCTAGTTCCTGAGCAGACGATATTATACAAGCGACATCTATATTTGTGGAGTGACCTTTCTCAAATAAATGTTTGAGGCATTTGTAAATAATAATATTACTATCAATAGTAAAACATGTTTCTGATAATATATCAGCTACTTCGTAGAAAGCCTTATCAGAATACGAACAAATACCAGCCAATACGGCTCTTTCAGCCGCCGGATCACACAATATCATACTCAATTTATTATTTCCTTTGCTGTATCCGCAAGATTGGTTGCAAATTTCTTAAAAAAAGCATCTATATATTCTTTGATTTCTTCTTGATTAGTTAATGGTACATGATATGTTTTGATAAAAATTTCATTGTGGTTGATGATCTCTCCAAGATTATTTTTTTCAAATGCTGCACAGTTAATATTAAAAACTAATTCTATAGGGGAATCTAATAGAGATCCTCTGTTCTGTATTTCATCATATTGATGGATAGACTCTGACTCTATTCTATCGAGTATTTCTTCTGTAGATTCCTCTACAGGAGCTGCTCTGTAATGAATTTCCGAATCGTCTTCGGTAATATATTTTTTTTCTGCCTCTGTTATTTTAGTATATAGCTTCATAAGAAGTGCTCGTTCTTCTTCGCTTAATGATTTAATCATTTCATCGTTGATCATATTTCACCCGGCGTTAGTGGAACAGGTATTACATTTATAGCGACCGCGACTTTCTGTGGCAAGCGATGCTGGTACAGTTTCTTTTTTTCCGCATACCCTGCATTGGACATTAACTAAATTAGCTTCTCTTTGTCTGACTGTGGGTGGATGCACATGTAATAGCTTATCTATTTCTATATCTTCTTTATGCATTTTTGCTTCTGGCATAGATAGAAATTTATTCACAAACTTTTTCTTATTTTGTTTCGCCTTTTTAGTTTTAATTACACTTTCCGCGATATCGTCCGAATCGTCACTATCGTCATTCTTAGATACCTTTTGATCCGCTGGCAATAATGAACTAAGAAGAGTTATTAGAGCCTTAATCTGATCAGGATTTTTTGCTAATTCATTAAGATCCATGCTTCACCTTTGTTTTTTGCACTGATAATAGAATATCTGATAAATTTTTTATATTTGTAGCCAAGTAGGATAATCTATCGCTTCTTTGTTTGGCGTATTTTTTTATCTTATTAAGGGCTGTGGCTTTTTCATTATGCTTAATAGCCTGTAGAGATTTTTCTATATATCCATAACCTTTATAGTTATTTATATCATCAGCTATAGTTTCTTTAATAGATTCATCCGCCCAGTTATATCTAGCTAGCTCTCTATTGATTGTACGCTGAATATGAAATGCGAATTGGCCTAATCTATAAGAAATTTGAGCACAATCTTCGGGTGTTAATTTTTCAATATGATCTCTGTTCATAGCAAAATATAGATTAAGCTCTTCCTCTGGAATAATTTGAGCATTATATCTTCCAAGGCCAATAGATGACTCATATTCATCTAATACCTTATCCCATTCATCGACTTGACTTTTTGTATTCATGCTTTTTTAATCCTGTCTATCCATTCCTCATCAGATTCGTTATATGGTAACGCAACGTACTGTATCTCATTAAGTTTGCACCATTCAGCTTTTTCCCTATCTCTTCTCTGATGCTTTAAAAAACCAAGCTTACTATGATGGTAATGACCAATGAATTTATAATGTTGTTCTCCGTGTGTTTCTATGCACATTTTTTTAAGAGGTAAATAAAAATCTAAATATAAAGTTTCTGATCGCCTAAGTGGTATAGAAATTTCTTCTAATATTTGTAAAGTGGGATATAGGTTTGATAATAAATATCTAGCTCTGAGATGTAGTGAGGATTTATTTTGTTGTTTAGCATGTGCTATATTCCCTACGAGAGCCCAATTATGTTCATTATTATCTAGGTCTATAACTAGCATTTTATACCAATAGTATTTTTAACTTCCTGATAAAGTTCATCGTATACTTTTGGATTATCTAAAAGATACTGACGCACTTTCTCTGTACCCTGTAATTTCTGTTTCTCTCCGCTCATGAAATCCAGAGTATACCACGCACCCCCCTTGTTGATCAAGCCCATATCACAAGCAAGTGTTATTATTTCCATATGTTTATCTATACCATAGCCGTATCTAATGTAGCTGGTAATATTACCACCAGGAGGCCCTAATGCCGAACATAGTACTTGCCATTCAACTTCTTGTCCTATTTGTGTTGCTTCTGTTCCAACAGTCCATGGTTTAAAAGACTTGGCCCTAAGCTTTATATCAGTTTGATAAGCTATTGCTTGACCGCTCTTTTCCTTAAATTCTGCACCATAACCTGTTGGATTACCCATAAGGTGAGTAATGCCTATTACTATATTTCTATTTACAGGAATAACATTAGCAACCTTACGGCAAAATTTAGCTAATAATTTGGCACCATCAGCTCTTTGCATTTTATCCATATCGCTAGTGATCTCTGCTTCGGTACACAATGCCGAATAGGAATCTATAATAATAACTGATCCAGGTTCCTCATTGATAATTCTTTCTGCGATTTGTAGATATTCTTCAGCATGAAGAATTTTACCTTCTTGAGAGCCTATAACACTAAACCTAGTCAGATCTATATTAGGAATACCTTCTAGGTCTCTTTTCTTCAAACGTCCTTCAATATTCAGATAGTAAACATTTCTTGGTTTTTTAAGGTCTCCCTGATATATTTCATTTTGTGCAGTAGCCGAGAACGTCAATGCTGATGTTGTTTTTCCGCATTTAGGCTGACCTGTGAAAACTACGAAGCTTCCTTCTGGTATGCCGCCACCCAATATCATATCAAGGGCAGGAGAAACTGGTATAACTATGGACTGCTTATCTACGATAGCGTTTCCCGATAAAATAACATTAGAACCAAAAGTTTTTAGTATATCTTCTTTAAGTGCCATTATCTAAGTCCTTTAATTTGGAAATCAGCGATTGAGTGTTATTAATTTGACGGTATGTATTTTTTTCTGATCTGTCCAATGGTTTGGATATTTCTGTATTCTCAGTTTGTAATTTAACATCTTCTTGTTCTATAATAGCCGTAAGGTGAGGAGCCCGCAGGGAATATATTTTTTCTGCTTTAGAGTTATTGAGTGCTCTTACTATGGCCTTAGGATTATATTTTTTCACTAATTTATTAGCTGTAGCAATCTGATTTCTGTAATAAGCTGACCATTTTTTAGTTAACCAAAATTTAGCGTGTAAGTCTTCTTTCGATAACTTTGCTTTCTTCTCGCATATCAATTCTGTAATATACTGTGCCGCTGAAACAGTTTTGCCATTAGAATACTTTGAGGGATATTTATTATTCATTTGTTGTCATTAGGTCTAAAAATGCCTTTCATTTGTCTATTAGATACTAATTTAGATCTGGCAGCATCATGAACCTCAGATGCTTCTTTTGTCATGATAGACACGGATTTGGTGCCTTTCCCGGATGTTTGGTTTATCATGAGATTAGGATACTTCCCAACCTTCGATGTTGCAACAGGGACGCCTGCTTCTTGTCCTGTATTTGCCTGTTTCTCTAGAATACTAGACACTTGTTTTGCTGTAATATCTAATTCTTTTGCTATTTGATCTATAGATTGACCTTGACTATTAAGCCACTGAATAGCATATGTATTAGCCTTACTGAGTTTTGCCATTATCACATCTCTCTTTCTGTGTTATGAAGCCACGAAATATTTTTAGTATTGAGAAATTTTAAGTACATATTAAATGCATTCTGATTCACATTAATAAATTTTGATGTTAATCTAGTTTGATCTTTGCCTCTATATGCTACTCTATCACCATAGACTGACACAGGATTATATGGTTTATATGTATAATCGACACGAATCATAAATTTTTTTGTATCATCTTCTCTATGTAATACTTTAGCTAGTGTTTTTTCACTATTTTCCGTATTAGATCTGTAATTGTTATCTTCGTCTATAAAATCATGATTATCAGAGAATGCATAGAATTTATTTTCGTCAATATTTTTTGTGTTTGGTTGCTGGAATATAAATGTATCTGTTTTTTTCATAATATATCTCTTTCTATATCTACTAACCATCTTGTATTTTTACTTTTTAGGAATTCTAAATATTTTTGAAATACAGCTTGATTAACCTCTAAAAATCTTGATGTATTTTTACATACCTTATTTACAAACTTGTTGGATTCTGGAATAGCATTGTTTTTTATAGGATTAAATGGCCGATTAGATCCTTCTACACAAATATAAAATCTAAATTGACTGTTAGCTCTAAAAGTTTTTGATAGTTTATTTCTTAAACATTTAGCATAGACTTTGGGTGACTCTGGATCTTTTGTTCTTGGAAAACCATCCTCATCTAGAAAATCATGCTCTCCATTTAAAGTATAATACTCACTTATGCCATCTATATTAGATATATTATGAATTGCGTTTTTTCTCATTAATTTTTCTTCTATTTTTAGTAGGCTGGTCTGTCCATTTAGTCTTGACGCCTTTCTTTATTCTGGACATACCTGTTGGTAATTCTGTAGTGGAGTCAGACTGCTTGTATTGATTGTGTTTATGATATAGTGCTAATTTTTCATCATCTGATAATTTATCTCTATTTCTATTAGCTAGATCTCCTATGGTTCTAAGCTCCGAATCAGATTTTTTGACACTAGCATTAATAGTCAATGCATCTTCTATATATAATCTAGAAGTGCATTTTTTCTGTTCACAAGATATACATTGTGGACATTCTTCATATTTTGAGTATGTAAAAAATAACTCAAATCTATGATTGCATTTATTACAAATATAAGAATATACAGGCATTACTGATAAGATCCTGGTATATAGTAGATCCACTCGTCGGGAATATTATTCTTTATTCTAGAAAGATACGATACTATAGGCAAGTATTTTTCATTTTTTTTTGGCACAGTTGGAAAATTCTTAATAGGCATAGATGCTTGTGATGGTGTTCTATTACCTTTTTTTCTATTGCATTTTGTACAAGCGGTTACTATGTTTGTCCAACAAGTTGGAGATGATCTGTCATCCAACCATGTTGATTTAGGTATTACATGGTCATATGTCAAATCGGCCAAGTCTTTTTTCTGTCCACAATATTGACATGTAAAGTTATCTCTGATGAATAAATTTTTTCTGGAGAATTTAACCTGATGATTAAAAATTTTTAAATATCTTATAGTTTTAGCTACTGCTGGTATAGGATGTTTTTTATTATTAGTTCCTAAAATACAATCATCCTTATAAAAATCCAATATTTCTATTCCTGTTCTAGGATTATAAAGATTCCGTGTTGATAGAATAATAGCTCTCTGCCAACCTATTACAGTTAGCAGAGAGTAGTCTGAATTTAGAATTAAACAGTGCTTATGCTCCGCGTCCATGATTCTCTATATTATCTAGTCTCAATAAGATCTTTTCTATAATTGGATTTCTAACAATATCGCTATAATCTAATTGAGCAATACCAACGCCGTCTATGTTATCTAATGCATTCGTTATTGTGGCAAATCCACCACGAGCATTTTTGATAAGATCAGATTGTGTTGTATCGCCAGTTAGCACCATTTTACTGCCTAATCCGATACGTGTGATTAACATTTTTAATTGATCATATGAAGCATTCTGACACTCATCTGCAACAATAAAGGTATTATGAAAGTTGCGTCCTCTCATCAAACCGAGAGGTACTACTTCTATACGATTATTGGTTTTATGAGCATTGTACTCTCCTGATGATATAAAATAGTTTATTTCATCTAATATGGGCAATAAATATGGATGTAATTTCTCTTCTGCTGTACCAGGAAGATATCCAATTTTTTCTCCAGATTCTACAACAGGTCTAGTAATAACTATTTTTTGTACTTTTTCGTCTGTTAAGTATTCCAGAGCCATACCTATAGCAATATGTGTTTTACCGCTGCCTGCTACACCATGACATAAAGTAATACTATTTTCTGCTATAGTTCTAATATATTCTTGTTGATTTTTACTTCTTGGCTTTAATCTATTTCTAAAACCATAAGCATTATTATTGGGGATCTCAATAGGATTAGTTAAATCTATAGCATTCTTACGTTTTTTAGTGTTTTTATTTTTTCTCAATGTGTTACCCCTAGGAAGAAGAAATTAAATTAGACATGCGCCACCAGCACAACTAATTTCCTCAATTCCTAGTGTATTGTCCTCTGTTTCTAATAGTTGTGTATAGTCAACCTTATTGAAACTATTAAATAAATCGCAATATATCTTCCAATTATAAACATCTTTCATACAATATGTTAATCTCTTAACATCGCTATCAAAATATTTACCAGCAAAGTTTTTCATTTTTGTGATAAATTTTAATTTACTATCATCATCACCATCCTTAGCTTGATTCATACTAACATAGTCACATGCGGCCCATAGATTATTATTAAATGCATTTAAGCCCAACTCTATTAGGCCAGAGCACCATAATGCAGCATCGCCATACTCCTTAACAATCTCTCTACTAGTATATACTGTAGTAAAAGGAGCTTGTGGATAATCTTTATCTCCACTTTGAGGAATAAGGCTGATCCCTGCAAAATATTTACGATTACTATATATGTATTTTGTAACATCTTCCCACTCATCAGGTTTGACAGTTACGGTATTACTAACATTATGACTAAGATATTGTTGAGTACATAATGATCTGTTCTTACCCGAATATACCCAATTTTTCTGAGTATCTTTAACTATAGCTAGCATTTCTATAGCAGGCAATTGGTTTTTTAATTTGGCACCATCGGGAACCTCTATAGGAAATTTAATTACCTCATCAGTATTGTTCGCTGACCATGATGATCGTTCGCAAGCCTGTGGATTCATTTTCTTAAAGTACTGATATGGGGCTTCTAGAATATTAGCCTGAACATGCCTTATATACCGTTTAGCATGATGAGGATGTATACCGGAACTTGTTCCTAACATACTAGATGAAGTACCTTCTGGTTTTAAGCAAGTGACTCTTGCAGCTTGATTAATTTTTATCTTATCGGCAAATTCTTTATTGGTTTCTACAGCTATTTTAGCTCCATTTTTCAGAACCTTCTCTGTTAATACAAGATCATGTTTTTCCATGATACCAGTAAGAGACACTCCAAGTAATGCTTCTCTCTCAAAAATTTTCTTGCTAATATCTCCTAGATAATCTAGATCTGTAAATCCAGCCTGTAATGTGCCTATAATTGCTGCTGCTTTGCATCTTTCATAAAAATCCTCTTCATCTGTAACAGACGAGCAATTAATTGTTGATAGATTACATCCTTGCCATCCGCTCTTACCGCTTTCTTCATCAACAGGCCACATACCTACTTCCACACAGGGATTGAATGTCATCTCTGTCGAATCACTCCATATAAATCCAGGTTCTCCAAATTCTTTTACGCTTTCCATCAACTTATTAAATTCTTCAAATGTGGTTTCTTCTTTTAGTAGTAATGCTGAATTATTACTTCGTGCTCTTTGTGGATTTTCTAAATACCAATTGCCGGTTTTAGCCTTTGCCATTTCTTCGTCATCAGCACTAAATAGTGCTAGCGATGCACTTCTACGAACACCACCAGACAACACAGCATCGCTACTAAACATAACAATATCATAAGCATCAATTGGTCTTAATCTTTTCTGACCATTAGCTATGCATCGGTCTAGAAGCGCTCTTATTTTTTCTAATCCATTTTGAAGAGGCTCAAATCCTGGGGCTTTGCCAACACCAGAACTGAGTGATGATCCCTTTGCTCTAATATTAGAATAATCGAAAACAACATATGTATTTTTAAATTGCTTGAATTCATCTACTGGTTTGCTAAAATATGAACTAAGTAAAACTCCTAATGCGTCTGCCCAGCCTTCGATACTATCATCAATATAGTATTTTGATCCTTCTCCATCTGGTGGATTATGTTCTAAAGTTGGTAATTTAGATACATGGTGTTTCTGTACGCTAAATCCAGTACCACTACCGCATAATAGTAACCAAAAACACTCTTGGAAAAAACGTAATCTATCACAATATGAGCTAGTGCAATTATAGATTTTTGCATGTCTTTTGAGAATTGGTTCTCCACCAAATTGAAGTGCTCTTTGGCTTCCTAATACTTTCTTTTTATACATTATATCATAGGCCCAATCAATATCATTAGAAACTCCGAGACTGTCATAACGCGTATGCATCATATTTCTAACTCTATCAACGGCCTCTTTCCATGTTTCTCTGCGATTTTTATCTTCTAACCAACGAGCATACTTACTAACAAAGGTATAATTCTGTAATTCTTGCAGAGCAGACATATTTTCTCCTTGGATTATTTATGCAATGACGTGCTGATGATCACTATTTAAAAACTCATCAGCTATAAAAAGAGATGTGTACATTTCTTGTATTGATAATTAATGTGTATCAATTGTTTCTTGTATTCTATTATACACCAGATAGACCATTGAGCCAAGATAGATTCGGTTGAATTTTTTCTATTTCTATCTTGCTCATCTGTACGAATAAATCAAATCTTTTCCTGGCGTCATCATCAAATAAGTGTGTTCCGTGTTGGTCAGACATTACTACTTTTGAAATTCCTTCCTGCCATAAGGCCATAATACAATCATTGCAACTTTGCCCTGTTACATAAGCTATTCCATTGTCTGGTCTAACAACACAATTACTAAGAGCATTTCTTTCTGCATGTATCATCCATGGATATTTTTCCGGTCTAGTGGTTGGTAAAACGGTATCATCCATACCCCTAGGGAATCCGTTATATCCTACGCCAAGAATCCTGTTTGATCTGTCTGTGATAATACATCCATGTTGAGTGTGTATATCGTGACTTCTTTGAGAAACAACTTTGGCTAATCCTAAAAAATAATCGTTCCACGAGGGTCTCATAAAAATCCTAACTGCTTGAAAGTGATAAACGTATAATACCACATCTACAGCTTGAAGTCAAGACATACATTTACATTACGTCCGACAACGGAAAATCTTCCATTTCCTTAGTATGCTCATTAAAAATTTTTATGTTCGAGACCAAAAGACCAAGAGAACGAATATCGTTTGGTATTGAAGGAGGAGTATCTGATGACAACTCTATATTGTATGGCTCATGAATATCGAATTCTATCTGTTTATTTTTTTCTAAAGCATCTATATTTATGATATCTCCATTAATAGTAATTTGTAGATTGTTTAGAGTATGATGTTGTTTAATCTCTATATAGGCTCTATTTATATTTCTAAAAGATATTTGGTCTTGAGGGGCCAGCAACAACGAATTATCTCCATCAACTCCATATTTTGAATTAGTCATAATTATTGGTTTATCAATACAATCTAAAGATTGACGTATATCAAAAAATATCTGTATCTTTTTGATAACTGCTGGATCCTGAATAGTTATAAAATTATTAGTATCTCTATAGCTAATATTTTGTAATTTGTAATTATTAATAATTTGATATCTAGAATAATATTGTCTATGTTTAATATATCCATGAAATAAATGAGATATGTGCGAATTATCTAAATAAGTTATTCCAATCCTCTTATTCTGAATAAAATCTTTGGCTCTTAGTAGATATATAAAGTATTCTTCTCTACTATCACTACATAACATATCAAAAATTTTAGGTGATATGGCATGAGTATTATAAAAAAATGGTATAATATTTAAAAGATCTCCTCCGCCAACAATAGCCTGATCAAATAATCCATTCATATGATCCAAATAATCCCTGTGATAAGCTACCGCCATGCCGGGATTTCCATTGTAAATCAATGGCATACCAGTAGCACATCTAATCATACTATAATCTTGCTTTTCAATATCCGTTCCGTTTTGTTCAAGATAAGACACCAAATCGAATGCCTGTATCATAATATGAGATTCTAGTAAGTTAATACTATTTTTATACCAATTATTTTTATGAAAAACAATATCATTATCTAGCACCATTACATATTTATATCTATCTGGTATTTTTTTAAGTAAATAATTTATTCCTGTTTCTTTATGCCACACATTACTATCGGTATAGACAGTATAGTGATTACTACCATCCAAACGAGCTATGGGATCATGGTTTTTTGGAATTATTTCACATATATATGTGTCTGCTGCTAGGCTTTTTATTCCATCAATAAATTTATTCCAATTAGAATTAAAATATAGATTATTAGTATGATTAAAAACTGTAATTAATATAGCTAAATTATTCATTGTATATACTTACTGTATCGCAACCTAGATCCTTCATAATTTTGAGAAATTTATTTTGATTAATCGCTTGATATTTTTTTGTTCCTTTAGTTATATCTGTTCCACTAGATGATCCTTCGTCATGTATAGCTTCGCATCTATGATCATATATTGTTTTTAGTCCATATATATGGGCTCTATATTGCCACTCACTATCTTCGTAATACATTTTTTCTAATTCTGTACTTAAAATTCCTATTTTATTAATAGCATCCCTTCTTAGATATAACAAACAACCAGAACAATATCCTGTATAATGAGGTATATTGTATACAGGACTAGATGGAGATTGGTACCTACCCTTATTTCGTCCCGTACCGTCGTCATACAACTCAGCCCCAGCTTCAGCAAGCATTCCATTTGGATAGACGGTTTTACCTCCAGCTGCCGCAATATAATCAGCACTATAAGCACTAGAGTATAGATAGTTTAGCCAATAGCCATCAATAATTTCTATATCATCATTCACTAATAATATATCAGCATCCATATAGGAAGGATTCTGTATAATATTATTATTTGGTATAATAAAGTAGTTATTCTCTTTATTTTTAATATATGTTATTTTGGAACTATTATAGTTTTTAATAAGTTGTTCGCATTTATAATTAGACCCATTGTCAGAAATAATAATATGGTAATCTGGATATTTTGTTTTTTCTAAGATAGTATCTAAACATTTTTTCAGTTTTATATTTTGATTATAAGTTACAATACTTATAATGACTTTTTTAGTTTGTAATGTATGCTCTAAAATATTTTGAGCAGCTTGTGTGGAGACTATTTTGGTTAAATGATTTTTTCCTGCTTGTCCTAGTTCTATTTTCTTTTTATATGATAGATTAAAGAAATACTCCAATTTAGATACAAATGCTTCTGTTGTGTTAGCGATAAGTGCATGATTTTGATCAATAAAATTTATACCTTCATTACCTATATCGGAAGTTAGTATTGGAATACCGGACATTCCAGCATCACATATTTTCCCTTTAATGCCAGCTCCCCAAAACAAAGGAGCAATCAATAGTATAGATTCAGGATATATATCAGATATATTTTTAATCTGACCAAGATATCTAATATTTGGGTCGTTTTTAATAGATGTTATTATCTCACTATCAAGAAAAGGGCCAATAATTAACAGTTTAGGTTTTTGTTTTAATTTTTTATATGTGATACTTGTTTGAAATAATCTATAAACTTTGATTGATTCTTTAACGGCATCTACATTAGGAGAATGATTATAATTTCCAATAAATACTATATTGTTACCTAACTTTATATTTTGTTCATCATGAATATTACTTAGTATTTTAATATTAGCGCCATACCCAATTTCTTTTTGTATATGTTTTTTATCTTGCTCCGTAATAGCAAAAATAACGTTTGCTTTATTGTATATATTTTTTTCTATATTTTTTCTCATATCAAGAGAATCTTGAGGTATATTTAATTCTCCACTATCTTTTCCTCTTTGCTCTCTAACCCAATGAACATCCACACTATCCACAATAATCTTAATATTAGGATAATATGATTGTACTATATCAATATATTGATGACCAATATCATACCAACTAAAAATAGCATTATGAAAGGTTATATCAGAGTCCACGGCTTCTTTTAGATACTGATCTAAGTATTGATTATTTTTTATATCGGGTAAAAATACTTTAATCCCTAGACTCTTAACTGCCTCAATATGTTGTTGACTGTTATAGCCATTACACATGAACCATATATTATAATCGAGATTTTTTAGTATTTTCAGTATTTGAAGTAATCTATTGCCGCCGCTACTACAATCGTAGTCTGGTGCCATTGGAGAAAAGTATAACAAATTTTTACCATTATTCCATATTTCGGGAGTGTATATATTTTTTTGAACTTCTGAAATAACTTTAATTTTTTTGTATTGACGATTCTCTCTTCGTCCAAATAATAGATAGTGTTCTTTTGCTTTTTGTTCGTCATCTATACCAGCTGCTATCAAATCCGGATGTAGTAGAATATAAATTATAGGATCAAAATCATTAGGAATAAAATGAGCGAACTTTTTCACTAATAACTTGATTTCTGGCCTAGATTTCCATTTCATAATAATCTTCTAATAATTTAATTTCTAATGCGATATATTTGTATATTAGATTTTTTGTTGCTTGGCTTATAGTTAATGAAGAATCTATAGGAGAATGATTGATGTGATAATTGGGTATATGTAATTGAAAAGGATTCAAATCATTAAATGCTTCACATAATTGTTGATTTTCAACTTGAAAATAAAATTGATAATCTTTTATAGCTTTTTTAGCTATTTCATATTTATCTGTTAAAGATTTATGTTTATTAATATATTCTGTGAGATACCATATTGTTAAGTGACCAAATTTTTCTAAATAGTTTTTAAGTACTATCTCTGATAATGTATCTATGTGTCTGTTATAAAAGTAATGAATATGACTAACTATTCTAGATAATGGATTTCTTAGTGTTAATATTCTATAGGTATCAGATATTTGTATTTTAAAAGTATCCTCAAGAAAAAATGCGGGACTATGATCTATAAATATTAATGTATGAGGATGTATAGCTTCTATAAGATGAGGTTGATCGTATAAGCAAATACCAGCATGTGTAAATTCACTAATATATGCCGGCCATTTGTCAAAATATATATTTGTCTTTGCTGCCTCATAAATACTTTTTCTTAGACTAGATCCTCCACATCTAGGAATATGATTCATAATTAGGTATTTATACATAATACTTATACTGATTTCCAGTATACTCCATCTTCTATTTGTTCATGGTGTTCATATACCAGATATTAGAGATACGTCAAAAAAGTCTTTGTTGAGATTAAGCATATTTGCTATAGCAGCAGATTGGCAGTTGCCTATAAATAATACTTTAGTTACAGACATTGGCGTCCTTATTAGATAGAATTAATAATACT
>Ga0214923_10000258_pt1 | contig 81337 bp, 157 predicted proteins | sample LL1510_MetaG_FD_177993 | JGI IMG/M metagenome (GOLD analysis project Ga0214923, IMG submission 177993) | Freshwater microbial communities from Lake Lanier, Atlanta, Georgia, United States - LL-1510 | ecosystem: Environmental > Aquatic > Freshwater > Lake | place: USA: Georgia | collected...
AAGCACTATACTTTCCCCATCCCATGTTATCATATAGGTCTTGCATACTTTCATCAAGAGTCTTTGGAGACATCCAATCAAATAAACTAAAGAAACCTTTTAGAAAACTCATTTTGATCTTACTCCGCTACCAGCAATTAAGCCTGTTAGCCACAAGGTTGCTAAATACGTCCATATATTCATGGGAATATTAGTATGAAACAAAGTGTTAACTGCCCATATGGTTATAAATGGACAAACTATAACAAGTATAACTATAAAAATTAAGAACCAAACAAACATATCAGTTTTCATTATTTTCCTTTCTAATTTGATATAAATTTATGCCCTTTTTAATATTTTTAATAACTTTGATTACTTGTGCTACCAGAGGATCATAACAAGCATTGGATTGCTCTATGGTCATAATCATATCATCAGTTATCCGGTTGTCAAGATACTCTAAATCATGCTTTAATCCTTTTACAGCCCAAGTTCTCAAATGTAATTCATTTTTGAGTTGAATATTTTCTTGTCTAGCATGATAGTCATTTTCAATCCATGGAAAATTTCTAGTTAGTTTTTGATAAAACTTTAGATTTTCTCTATGTCTTTTGTTGCTGGTTTGAAGTTTCTTAATCTTTTTTTCTAGTCGTTGAATTCTAATTTGTTCCGGTGATGGTATTGAATAATTTTTCTCATCTTTTTTGTCAGGAAAAACGGGCCATTCTAATGCTAGTTCACTTAAAAGATCATATGGTTTTTTGTGAATTATATCGGAATAAAAGGGGTCTTGATCTGATCCGGTAATTTTATGATATTTCTGAGGCCAAACTTTCCACAATTCATTCATTATAATTTGACCATACCTTAATCTTTCAGATTCAGGTTTATCTCCTTGGTCTGCATATATTTTATCAATATTATCAAGAAATTTTTTATATGTCATTTGAATTACTATTAAAAAATGTTTCGTTACCTAAAAAACCTAGTATAAATCCCATAGAAAGCATTGCTGCAAATGGATCATTCCAATATAAACAAGAAAGTATAAAAATACTAGCAGCACTATATGCTACAATAAGTTTTTGAATTTGTGATTTCGTCATTTGCCCAAAAATCTTTCCTCTAAAAACATAAAATATCCATTATAAAATACTCTGCACATTATATTTAATAGTTCTTCATCATTTTGTGCGTTCTTGATACTGTATAGTAAATATTCTCTTTTTCTAGAAAATTTTGGACTACTCCAATCTATTTCATCTAAAAAAGTTTCAAATTTTTCTCTAATGCTCTTACTCATACTAAAATCCTTAATAGGCAGGTGCGGTATGTCTGTTCGTTTCTGCGACGTATCTACAGTTCCCATGCTCCTTTTACTTTCCTTACCTAATAGGATTATTTTCCTACCTTAACTATTTCAAACCCCCAACCCAAAAATCTAAAATTAAAACCCTTCCCCCAATCATATGTATAATAATATAACTCCGTTGTTAGATCAAGACTCACGCCATAGCAATATAAATCATCAGACGGATGCCAATTAATATCCATCTTAGGACGTTTGTAGAATAAGAAATTAAAAGGATGAAACCATTTTATTTCTAAATTATCAAACCATTGAGGTTTCGCCAAATCCGCAAAATATTGATTCTCACACTCCGCACTACAAACCCAAACTCCATTATTCAATTCCCACCCATTATTGTGTTCGACTACGGGACAAAAATAACTATCATTCACGCTAGTTTCTCTTTCACAAGCATAAATAGTATCTCCACAAACAACGCACCTTTGAGTAAGAGCATTTGGATCGCAGCATTTGTTATCAGTGTCCATAGTCTGTGTCTGTATAAATCTCTGGATGTTTATTTTCAAGAATCTCTGAATCGTCCTCTATACCACAATGATACAATGCGTATTGGTAAAATGCAAGACCCTCAAATTTGCTTTCCGGCCATTTCCCATAAGTTTTGTCATAATCTACAACTATAGAGCGTAGTTTATCTAAAAATTCATGAGTATACATCATAACACTTCTGTAAGAATTCTCCAACTTTTAAGTTTTAATCCCTCGTTAATAATTTCTATTGGTTTACCCTTCAGTTCGTCAATAGTTTTAACCTTAGCATCTTTGAGTAATTGATTGATCTTTTTTATCATTGCTACTCTTTGATTTGAGCGATCTTCTTCTGTCCATTTAGTATATTTATCAACCCAAATATCTTCACTCCATCCACCATCAATAAAGTCCACACATCCTTTTCCATCAAAACTTAATACAAAAGTAACACCAAATTGCATATCTTGGTATCCTCCATATCCAAAATAAACACTCTCGATTTTACCAAGTTCTTTTGTCATATATTATTTATCTGTTTGAGAATTCCACTTAAATTCAACTTTTCCTGTATCATCCACTATCACCCAATGGGCCGCTTTATTTATAACGGCTTGTTGTTTAACTTGATAATCTGTTAAACGTGTTCCACAAATATAACCCCAACAGAAACCGGAAAATAAGAGTAAAATTGCTGGTATGAAAAACCGATTATCATTATGATCTATCATATTATTGTTGTCCTATAGAATTCCACTCAAATTCTACTGTTCCATCTTCATTAAGAGTCCAATGTGCGGCTTTATGTTCAATCGCTTGTTTTTTAAACTCTTGCGATGTTATATGATTGCCCAATAAGACGCCTAACACCAAAAAACATAAACACATAACAGCACAAATACATCCAGCACCTTCATGTTCATACATATCGTTTACTCTTTCAGTAAAAAATCATTGTTTATGGCTTTGAAACTAATTTCTCCACATATACTACGAATAACAATTCCCTCACGATCCTGAGAATCTTTCGCAGAAGGGAAGTGGGTTTTATATTTGCCTTTCGCCATTTCTAGTAGATCGGTCTTAGTATAACTGAAACTTGAGCCTTTGTCAACTATTGGCACAAATTTGAGTCCTAGACTCTCTACTATTCTTTGAGAATCATCCAAACATAATTTATGATTAGTGTCAATATTTACCACATTAAAAACAAATAAGTCGTGGTCTGATAATCCAAGGGGATTTTTTTGGATTCCCGGCCCAGCACATTCTGCTTGAAGTGCTATTCTATGTCCTTTATTCCAGTAGTCCCTTAAACCCTGTTCAATATTATATTTCCTGCTCAATACCCAAAATTTATGATGTTCACTTTCCTTATAGCTATAATTACGCCCACAAACATGATAAGTTTCATCTTTAGGATCAATTAAAAACGTACTAGAGGTTCCATCTAATTTAAGACTAATATAGTAAGGCTGTCCAGTTAATCTTTCAATAAATCCATACTCATCATCTAATTGAACCCGCGTTTCATCTGTTTTACTTATGGGCCATATGAATTTCTTAGCATCTCCAGATATAGAAGTTGGGATGGGAGGATCATATTTTTCAATACCTAATAATTCAGTAACATCAGAGCCAATACTCAATCCTGTTAGATTAGGAAAGACACTTGTGGGCAATGCCAAGCCCTGACTAAGCTGCTTTTTTAATTTACAGCTTTTCAAGCGATACTTTTTCAGACTATCATTCCAACAACTCTTACGAAGAAATTCAAACTCTGGAATTTCTGGAAGTAGACTATCAATCTCAAAAAATACACAAGTATCACCGGGTTGAAATTCACCCTTTTTACTTACAACTTCCCAACCTAAAACACCAACAGTTTCTATACTGTCTGCATCTGGTATGGGTTTAACGTATTTAACGGTTTGTATGCTTGCTAATTTTCTCATTTTATGTTATTCCTACGATCCAGCCGGGACTGTCATCAATCCATATATCAACAACTATATTTTGTCTTTTTATAAAGTCTGCCTTGGGTTCATCATAAGAAAAATATGTTTCTATACCTTCTGGTAGAGATTTCATAAGTTCTTGACGATGTTCTAGAATATTTCGTCGTGCCGTAATACAAATAATATTATGACCATGATCTCGTGCTAATCTTATTACCTTGTCCCAAAATGGAGGATCGGCAGTATATGTATCGTCATAATCTATAGCGATTGTGAGTTTATTCATTTAGTTTTTAATTGTTCTAAGTATTTTACTCTTGTGTCTTTTAAATATGCTTCAGCAATGTCAAATAAATATTCATAATCATCATTACCAGCCTTTTTTATTAAAATAAGGTTTCCAATAGCAGCATCTAGATAATCCTGCCAAGAATCTCCTTGTTTAAGTGTAAAATATCCCATATTATTGTAAACCCTTATCAATAGCGTCCCAATCAATATCACTATTATGATTGTAAAATTGATGCTTACAATCTTTGATGCCACCAGATAGTTGTTGAGTAGATGGTGATCGATTATTGCACCATACAACATAAGGCTGTGGATGATTAGGTGGTGGTGATGTTGGAGACAAAGGAGATTGTGGATTATTAGGCCATGTTATCGAAGGAGGATTATTATCTTTCGGAATATATGGTTGAAAATATCGTAGTTGATCTACTTTGGCGTTTAATTCTTTTATTTGTTGTTCAAGATTAAGAATCATTTGCTTGAGAACAGCCAATGACTGGTGTACATTATTTGTTTTCTTTTTACTAGGCTTTTTACTTTTCTTTTTCATTGCGCTTTCTCGTAATGAGTTTTTGAGTGTTGTTCTTTAGACATTGTTGTTGTATTTTGCCAAATCATAGGCTGATCTGTACTAGGCCATGCCGGTTTAAACCAAGGATCAGGACATTTCTTTGAATCTATCTTAACATCTTTAAAACGAGATTGACTGTATCTTAATTGTTCAATTTGAGCAACTAATTCTTTGATTACTCTTTCAAGATTAACTAGTGACTCTAATATAACATCAATCTTTTGTTTACTCTTAGTTTGTTTCTTTATCTTCTTTTTCATAAGTATATGCCTTTATAATAGGTATAAATTGATCTATAGTTTCTCCAACAGAATCTTTAGATCTTCCATATTCAATAAATAACCAACCATTCCATCATGACCATACTGATAATTTAGTAGGAGAAAAATCAGCAATTCTAAATAATCTATCTCTATACTCTACTATACAGGAGATAAGAATATCACCATCAGTACGAGAACGTCTTTCATTTATAATTTTTATTGAGACCATTCCTGTTCTAATTTATCGAGTGTTAGTTTTACTAACCCATTAGTATAAAAACAATCAAAGTCAGTATTGGTTATTTCTTTATATTTTTCAGGCCAAACTTCCCACAAAACATTCATTATTGTTTGACCATATCTCCATTGATTTACTGCTTTGATTTTACCATTTGATCTTGCTGCTTGATGGCTCAAGAATGTATCGTCTACTTTTTTTAGAAATTCATCGAATGTAATCATCAGACTTCCAGTATTTCGGCAATTCCTTCCAACACGCTTTGTCTAACACCCTTGCTCATATTACTTAATAGAATATGATTCTTAAAAAAATCTTCGCCTTTTGTTTTTACAATAACACCAAAAACATTTCTTGTCCATCCACTACTTAATGAGCGAACATCTTTAAAATCAACCTCTACATTAAAACCAAGATCTATTTCATCAAGTATAGACTTACGCAATTCAGCAGCAAGTTTTGTGCTACTTAAATCGCTACCATACATTTCTTTAATTTCATAATAAATTAACGGACCCTTCATAGGCTCTCCATGTTTTTTTCTATAAGATTAGCGATAGTCTTAAAAGACTTACCAGTATCATTTAAATCAGCAAGACAATATTTATCAATACCATAACGACGATCTTCTATCTCAAATCGTCCAATAGAATCATTAATTCCAGCCCACTTCATAACAATCGCAGGAAGTTCACCTTCTTTTCTATTGAAAGTAACACAATTAGTAGAGTGTTTGGTACAAACTTTAGTAGACAAAGTTTTTTTATGATTCTTTTTCATATTATCATTATACAATTCACATAGAACACCCAAGCAACAATGCTTGGCTTGCCCATTATAGTTTACTTGTTTAAGATAGAGTTGTCCCTGTTTATATTTTTTGCTCCTAAGAGCCTTGATCCACTTCTTAGCAATATCTTTTTTCATTGTCTATTAGCCTTTCTTGCCGGATCACGCCTTTTCGGCTTATTATGATGAGTAACCTTAATAGTTTGTTCAAAAGTATACGGATATATATTATTGATTCTCATCGTTGGAATATTAGTTTCAGCATATCCAAAACCTTCTATCCATTTTGCTGTATCATTTATAATTCAACTACAAAAATTTGTCCACTCACCCATATTGTGTCCATTTCCTTTCAGAAATAATATCCTTAAACTTTTCTCCAGCAGGAGTTAGTTGCACCATTCCATCAACACAGAAAATACAACCATCCTTATCGCCGGGATTATCATATCTATCACCACCTTCTTCATCATAGTGGTCAAAATACAAAGAAAGTCCAGTCTTTTGATTGAAAGCGTTTTTTAGAGAAGTTACAAGTTTGTCATAGGTTTCAAAAACATTCTCTGCTATTTGTTCATCAACAACAATTTCATAAATTGCATCAATAACATAGTCCGAATCATCCCAACTTAACCATTTTCCAATATTTCCCCAACCAATATCTTTAAAATACTTAGCCTTCTCAATAGCCTTGATTTCGTCTGGACAAATTTTCTTCAAATCTTTGTATTCAATAACAAAAGACCCAACCGCAAAACTGCCCATTCCCATGATTTGTTTTCTCCAAAGGTATAGCACCAGTCTACCACAATATCGTCTTGTGTCAACAGACAATTTAAAAGAAAGTGGCGAGAGTGTTTAATTCCCGCCACCGATTCTTTTGTTTTTTATTAAGTGAGTTATTCAATAGTCAACTTCTTAACCTTTTGTATTTGTGCAGGAACTTTTTGCAAACCAAACTTTACTCGCAAAATACCATCTTTCAAAGAAAGAGTCGGATCTTTATCATTAATATCTTCTGGCAATCGTACAACACGCCTAAATTCTTGGCCACTCAATTCTTTGATTGCGTAATTATCATTTTTAGACATATAATCTTCATGCAAAAATCCACCAACAGTAATCAATCGACCATGTTCATCCTCTGTCAATTCAACAATCAAATCTTCCTTAGCAACACCCGGAACACTATATTGAAGAATCCAAGAATCTTCAGTTTTAATAGCATCCATCAAAGGATAGCCTCTACCCTTTTTACTCAATCCGCTAAAAAAATCATGCCCAAAAATATTATTCATAGCATGATCTAATTCTTTGCTAATCTCAGAAAAAAGATCAACTCTACGAGGGGCAAGATAACCATTACGAGAAGGCAATGTCATATTCATAATAACCTCCATTACAAACTATAACCATAGTTTATTATGTAAATTAGCCCATATTCATGGCACTAAATAGATCACACGATCTACATTTGTATAGTATATATTGGATTTTGGTTGTCAAGATCCCTTGTAATATTTTTCACATCGTTTAACAAATTCTGGAAGCATCTTGCGAAGATTGTGTGGAGTCTTAGTGAAAGTTTCGTAATTTTCACTTTCGCATCTTCCAAGAGCAATCTTCAATCCCATACTCTTATCAAAAGTATCACTCTTGCGACACATAGAATAACCGATATGAAAATTGCCATTATTTCCCTTCTTAACAGCAACCAACATACCCATAGGCTTTCGCTTCTTATCACGAAGATAACTAACAAGAGTAAACGGTGGAATAGTCATATTTAATTCTCCAAATAAGTGTTGATAAAATCGGCCAAACCTTTGAGTTTTTCTTTAGACATTTTTGCTGTGATAATATCCCATGAAATAACATTGCTCATGGTAAAATGATATTGATTGTTAACAAATTTTTCTATATCAAAACGATAAACATCACTTTTATAAGAATCTTTTTCTACAAGATTAGTCATTGATATTTTCCTTCATCCATTTTCTACTATCTCTAAGATATTGAATGATATAATTTGCAGCATTATTAATGCTGTTATTAGCAGAATAGTAGGCATGAAGCATATGTTTAATTGTCATTTTTTCAGCATCATTTAAAGATTCATTAACCAAGTCATTAGATTCACCATATTCATGGTCAATATAATCTGCTACTTTAGCGGTAAAATCTTGCAAAGTATAAATATTTGAGTCCACAAGTATTTCCTTCGTGATAGATAGCATCGTACCACTACTATCGGTTGCTGTCAACTGGAACTTTACAGTTTTTTTGTAAATATGATACCTTTTGTTTTTGGGGGCTGGAATGGGTTGATCAAATTTTGTAATATTACTTACAACCAAACCGTACTTATTTTTATCTGGATTCCAACTACAAAATTCATCAAATGTCTCCTACTGGGTTGGTGCTAGTATACCATGCTTATCGGCTATCGTCAAGTGTAGTCTTTAAAAAATCTCAGTCGGGCTTATTATCTTTCTTAAATAAAACAAATTAGTGATGCTCCATCCTACCCAAACTATTGTCATGGTTATTCTTCTTTTAAGAAGCCTTCATTTATTTTAACTCTAATACCATCGGTATGAAATATGCTAAAATCGGTTTGATATAATGGAAGATTAACTCCAATAACTTTTCTACTTTTATGACATCTTAGCAAACAAATATCCGCCCCTTCCCCCGGTATCCATTCACTATAAGTAGCAGCAGAAGTATCTAATACTAGTTCGATTCTATCGTTTTCTTTGTCTATCCATATACCAGCACATGCTTTATATTTTTTGCTTTCCTCTACAAAAGCATCCCAATCAAAATTTTCCATAGTCTTTTCCTTTTGTATTGAAAACCCGCCCGTAATTGAACTTTTGCGGTACTTAAACCAGCAGAGGTTTGGCGGGTGCCTATCTGCGATCAACTAGACAGAGGATGTTCATTCATCTCTAATTTTGGTATATAATAATCCTGAGAGTTAAATGTTTGTAGCGGAACATTTATTATCCATCACTGTATTATAGCAAAAACCTGTGGGTTTGTCAACCGCTACTGACATTCTCATGGGTTTTTTGTTTTAGGTGGCTTATGGTTATTATTGTGAAAGAATGTAGTAAGTGTAAAGAACATAAAATTTTAGATTGTTTTTATAACGCAAAAAATAAATTATTTAATAAAACTCCATACTGTAAAACTTGTAATTATTTAAGCGATATTGAATATAAAAAGAAAAATAAAAATAAAGTATATAAAAGACGTAAAAAATATAGAGAGAACAATAAAACTAAACTTAGTAAATATTTTAAAAAATATCTAAAAAAGATAAAATTCTTTAAATCTAAATCTCTTCTCCTGTATTATAGTCAATTACGGGCTTTTTACAAGCCTCTATCATTCTTTCTAAGTTCCACTGCAACCCCTCTAAATCATCAGATATTGGATGGGCCGAACTCTCAGAAATATTAACAATGTCTCCATTCTCGTCATAATAAACCTCATGAATACCGTAACTAATATCAGTATCTCCAAGAGGAATTTTAGTTACAGTTTTTACTACTCTATAAGACCAAGACATAATTTAATCCTTTTAGGTTTTTAGACCCATTTTTTTCATCTCAAGTAATGCTTCAGCATTACCTATAGCATCATTTACCGGATTGTGGTCGTGAACTGTTTTTCTCAAATGTTTCCAAGATGATCTCATATCTAATTTCATACCACAAAATAAGTCACCTATTCTTCTGCCAGAATATCCAAAAGGATTTTCTCCAATAAAATAATGAAAATAATAATTTATCCACTGCCAATCGTAACAAGGATTATCACTTATAAAAACGGGTTTGCCGTCACTATTTGTTTTTAGCCAATAACTAAATTTAACCATTATATCATATGGATCGTCAAAATTCTCGTGTTGTTCTCTAGAGAATCCGCTTATTTTTAATGTGTCTGGCTGATAATTTTTAGAAATAGGCTTTGTTTGTGCATAAAAAGTTTTGTTAAGATTTTCATCAAAAACTACTGCCCCAAAACAAATCATACTATATTCACAAGGAATAGGCCCATCGCTTTCAACATCAACAATGATAAGAGACATTATTCTATCTCCGTAATACTCAAATATAATTCTGTTGTTAGAATCTCGATAGCAGATATTTCATCTTGTGAAAAAGTATCATCAAGAAACTGAGCAAATTCACCAACATCACCAATATGAGTTGGAGAACTAATGTCATTAGTATTTTTCCAGAACTTTAATTGTTGTTCTAGAAATTCTATAACTTTAAGTTGTTTAGTTGTTGGTTTCATTTTTAGAATCTTTGGACTGTTGAGAGAGAAAGACTAAATAGAGATTCGCAAGATCATCAAGAGAATAGCCCTTATTATGTGGTATTCCCCAGGTTGTCTTATCTTTCATATTTTTGTGCATAAACGATAACGAGTCTAGAATCATTTCATAAAAATATTTCTTCAGATTCTCTTGGTCTACACTTATCGCTCTAAGTGCGGACTGAATCTTATCATGGTTTATGCTCATATTATGACTTTCTTTTGGACAACTTTTTAGATTCCACAGTAGACTTATTCTTTTCATCTATTTCTGGCAATTCCAACTCATCAAACTGTGCTGATCTAATAGATTCCAGCATCTTATTCAGATTTTGTAGCCTCGTCACCAACTCCTGACCAACATTAGTTTGTTTATCGGTACTCATGACTCTTGTAGTTTAACAGAAATTTTTCTTTTGTCAATCGGGTATGCCGTTCTCTAGTCTATATAACATAGCCTCTATTTGAAAGGTATTTTGCTCTATAACCATTTGTCGTGGCGTTTTATTATCAAATGCCGGATTAGGAGAGTCCAGCCAAGAATCAATAAATTCTTCTCTTACTATCTGTTTTAGTCTTTCTTTAAGTTCGTCTGTTGTTTTCATTTTACTTCTTTATCCATCCGTTGTGTAAGTTCACAACATATTCCGCCGTTTCTCTATCAATACTACCATCTGGAATAATGTATTCAAATTCATCAATTCTTTCAGTATCCCCAACTGTATTTTTATATAGTATTTTTTCAGTTGGAAGAATAATTCTACACCAACAACTTTCTCCAGTATTACAAGTTGTTAATTTCCAAGGTATAGTCAAACTATACTTGTGGGCTTCGTCATAACTATTAAAAATTTGTTCAGACATTAGTTATTGTTACCTGTATGCTATCGAAGACATGACATACCGCTTCGTATGGGTTTATTCACTACCTTAAATCTAAAAGCATATTCTCCATCACCATATTCTTTACACAGATATTGGTATAGAATATCTCTAACATCATCTTCTGATAAATCAATCTCTGTTTTATTTTGTATTTTCATAAATTTTAGGCATTATTTCTTGAGTGTACCAAATAACACGATTCTTATCTGCTAGTATATGCTGTTCGAGATTTTTACGTTCATCATAATCTAACTGCGAATATCTTTTAACAGCAAAATTTTCCCAAGTTTTAGTATCATAATCTCCAAAAGGAGAATTGGCTTCTGAATCTTTCCTATATTCATCATACAAATATTCCAAAACATCTCGTACAACAACAACTTTAGTATTACTATCAAGACTATCCCAGTGTAGACTAATCCAGTCTTGAACTGCTCCCGGAACATAAGTATAACGCCCAAGAGCGTATCGCAATGCTGACATTACCATAATGCCACCATTAGTATCGCAATCAAATTTATTTATCTTAGTTTTTGACATAATTCAATCTTACTTGTTTAGGTTGGACAAATTTATTCCTGTACTTTTGTTCCCATATCATACGGATAACCATTTTCAGGGTCATCACTATAAACTCCCTCATAATCATTATCCCACCAAGGAATTTTACTATCGGGTAATACACTATCTGAGTCAGTGGTCATATCATTCTCTCCACAGTGCCACTTGGCCCATTAATAATCTCTAATATAGCTCTCATACTCATATCAACATCATAACATAGAGTTGCAACTTTTTCGTCATGATAATCAAATTTTATTGCTATCAATTGAATTTCTTCAACAATAGTTTTTATATCTTCTATTTCTTCTTGTGTTAACATTATTGATTTTTCCATGTGTTTTTTAATATCTCTAATACTTTAGATACATTTTCCTCTTTATAATATGGATCAATTTCAGATTTAAAAATTTCATAATATTTTTCTTTCCAAACATTATGTAAAACATTCATTAGACTTTGACCATATGTCCAATTAAAATAACTATGGGTTTGATTTACTAACTTAATAAATTCTTCATAGCTCATAATCTGATCTTTCATTTAAGTTTTTTAATGTATCCATTATATCTAATAATAGATCACTATCAAATTCTTTTTCTATTGGAGTAAATATCCATTCTTTAGATTGGTTAAGCATAAAATATCCATGTATGCTTTTATATAAAAAATTGCTAACCTTTTCTAAGTGTGGGCCATTACATTTCCAAGGAGTTATACAGTTTGGGCATTCCATAATATTAAAATGTTTTAAGTTCTATGTTACCATTATATATTTCCAAAAATGAACAAACTTTTTCTGTCCAACATCCACTATTAGCATACCATACTTTATGATTTTTGTCAACCATTGGATTATGTGTATGTCCTAAACAAACACAATCTATACTTTTGTTTAAAGCATATTTGCGAGAACTATTAATCATATTTTCTGTACATCTTAAATATGTTTTAGATCTTTGTTTAAGAAAAACGGGCAAATATTTTTTGTCAAATTTTTGTATGATACGATATAAAAAGTCTGCTAATTTTGATGTATTGGGATATTTATAGATAAAATCATCAAATTGATCACCATGTAAACATAGTATAGTTTTATTACCACTAGAAAATACATATTCATTTTTAAAATCAACACCAATAAGATGAGATACTATTTCAGCATCACCATCATGATTACCTCTTATCCATATTATTTCGATGCGTTTACTAATGTCTCTTAGCAAAGATAATATATCCCAATGACTTGTTTTTAGTCTACGAAAATCTAAATTATCAAAGAAATCACCATTGATAATTAACCTATCAGTTTTTGTATGTACTAATTGTAAAAAAGTATATAATTTTTTACTCTCACACACACTACTGCCTAAATGAGTATCGCTAATGATAATAGCATCATTTTTTATCATAAAACTATAGAATAAAAGAAGGATAATCTAATATAATATCTGAATTTTTTACTACATTTTTTTGATCAATTTTTGTAGGAAAATTAACAGAAGATTGGGTTATTTGTTTATCTAAAAAAGTATCATTTCTAACTGCTGTTATTTCAAATACTTTTGGCATACTAATGTCATTAATATAGATCACAAAGAAAATTTGAGCAAAAGAAAAAAGCAGCATTTCAATCTTATAGAAACCCTGCCGAAACTTTACGGAAGTTGATTTAAGTTTAGATACCCGCGACTAAACACCTTTCGGCTCAACTATTGGATTGTATCCAATTATCGTCATTTGTCAACGGTCAAATTGCAATAGTTTCAGTTTCCAGTTCATTCAGACATCGAAAATCATATTTTATAGGTTTCTAATTCATTAAGGCAAACAAATTTAGTGTCACCATATTGGGTAGTCTTACTAACATGATAATGACCATGAATAAAAAGCTTTGGTTGATGAATATTATACAATTCCCCTAAAGCCCAATTAGTTATGTTCTCATATATGCGACTATGAGGACCAATATATCTGGAAACCATAAAATCTGGACAGTCATGTGCTAATACAATATCTGGCTTAATTTTTCTATAAAGTTCCCTAGCTTGCATAAATTGCTCAATAGAAAGCTGCTCATCTTCAAAATAATCTATACCTATAGTTCGATATTGTCTATCTATACTATAAGCACCTCTATAGTAGAAAAAATTTACAGAATTAACACTAGTATAACCATAGTCGCCTAGGTAATGAGGAATATGAATAATTTTATCCATATTATCATGATTGCCACTAACAATTTTAAATTTATCTGGATCAACATTATCAAGCGTACTATAGTCAAAACCTAGATCACCAATTTGTATTATATATTCATACCTATCTTTTTCACGAATAATTTCATGTAAACGTCTGTACTTGCCGTGAACATCACCCAAAATTGTAATTGTTTTGCTCATTATTGGTGTATCTTGTATTGCTTAGGAAATATTTAGAAGAACAATTTGTTGATGGAATGAGTTGGGATAATTATGGTTTTTATGGTTGGCATATAGACCAACTCAAGCCTTGTTCAAGAGACATTCTTAAATCTTGTAACAATCTCAAATTACAGTAATCATTTTATAAATCCATATCTATATTGTGTTCATTAATTAGTTTATAGAATTCATCTTTTATGCGATTTAGGGCATCATCAGCATCTTTAAAGTCATTGCCATATTTATGCCAACAACGCAATTGTTGACTAAAATCTAACAAAAAAGATCTAATCTTTGGTACATTATGAAAAAGTTCATAATCGTCTTTTTCTTCTGGCATATCAAATTCATATATTATTTTCATATTATATCGTATTTTGTTCCATCAAGAGGATCATTATCATAAGGATATTTAAAACAATCTAATATAGTTTTACGTTTGTCGGAGATAAATTTAACAATTTCCATAAAGCAACCTTCACAAAAATCAATTCTATATTTCTTACCATCATTTTTTGAACCATAACCCCAAATTGCTTCTAGAGTTGCAGATTCAGTGCCAAAGTTATCAGTTGTACAACATTTTCCACAAGCATCACAATATATTTGATCTTCAACTTTACGAATAATTTCTTTATATGTTTTCATTTTAGATCTATTAATTATCGTATGGTTTAATAATCCAACCCATCTTTAGTAAGTCATTTCTAATTTCTGTTGTAACAAAACTTTCAGAAACAAATCCATCCATATTATCAGATGCTATACCAGAACAATAAAAATCCATATAGTCTTCATTCATATCTCTGATTTCAGCAATTAAACCACCAGAATATCTCCAACTACAAGTCCACTCTTGATCATTTTTAAAAAATCTATTATTACACATACTAGCATATAAATTTTGAGCATAAGATATGCTGCTTTTGCATTTATGTATAATGTCTAAATTTCTCAACAGATCATTTTCTAAATCTTCTTTTTGTATCATAGGTCAACTCTATTTGCCGTATTTACTTTTTAACAAATCAACTATTTGTCCAGCAGTAAAACAAACAGTATTTCCTCCTAAATAATATTGTGCCGTTAATTCTAACATACTATTTACATGATTAGGGTCGTTATAAATTTTAGACCATTTTGGTTTATATTCATTTTTGATATATTCACCAACACTATCATAGAATCTATTTATCATTTTAAGGGCTTTTTTATTCATACAATATTGTCGTCTATATTAGAGTTATCTAACCCAAATACTTGCGTAAAAGTATTAAACAAAACTCTTTCGTGAGCCTCTATTAAAATAGATAAACCTTCCAGCGCATTTGCTGTTTCATCTAAAGTTAATTGTTTTTCTAAGATATCATTTGCTAAGTTTCTAAGATGCTTAGAAAATATGCTTGTTAGCGATATTTCACTTTCTAAGTCAAATCTATTTTTCATAGTTTATACTCTGGTTGGTGAACGATAAAATTGACGTATAGTTTCCCATGCGGGTAATTCATAGAATGGATCGCCTTCGTTTAAGCAAATACCATTTTTATCATAAACATCATAAAATGAAACATTCCGCTTATCATAATCTTCCCAACAATCATAATTTGCCCAAACTTCAAACATAGAATTTGATGCTGTACTGTTGTTATCAAAATGATAAACTGCCACAATTTCTGCGTACATATAGCCTCCTTGGATACTACTAGTATATCACAATCATCGGCTTTGTCAAATACAAAGTTTAAAAATTACAAGCAGCCGACCTATGATTATATATTAATCCCTTTGTTTTTCATATTCCTGAATATCTATCTGAAAATCTTCAGTTTCTCCCAAAACGACAGCAGCACAATAAAGGATATGTTCTCGCGGATCATTATCGTCTTGGATAAACTCTTGATAACTTACCTGTTCAGTATCGCTATCAAAAATATATCTGGCACATTCCATAGCGGCGTCAACATAAGTCAATTCGGTTTGAGTTTTCATATTGTCTCCTAAATTAGATTACCAATGATGTATTGTATTTGCTATAATAAATCCACAAGTGATAAAGTTAATCAAAATTATACATAGTTTTATCCAAAATGCTGTCCACGCTTCTACTTGTGTTAAAATAGGAACATGTGGGGCATCTTCGTCTGTTTGACCAACTCTATGATCTATTGCTCTTGCTAAAATTAGCAAAATTTTTTTGTTTGATAGTTTTTTCACAGTTTAAAAATTTTATTTATTAGTTTGGGATTATTTGAGTATTTTATATTGATATTGTTTGACCAGAGCAATAAAAATATACCAAAAAATACAAGCCAATTAGTATTAGTAATAATTAAATAACAACCAAAAATACAGAGCAAACAACTTATAAGTAATTCCATAAAAATTTTATTCATTAATTTCCTCGTTAACAAAGTCTTGAATAAATTCTGCTAATTGTAGCAATTCACTTTTTTCCATTGATATCTTGTGAGATTGATTATTTTGATGAATCCACAAATTAAAGTAATCATCTTCATACCTACAAATTTTGAAAGTTTGTGCCCAACTTTCATATGTGCTTAGATACTTCATATTACTTCCATCGTCTTGCAGGATCTCTTTTTGAGGGTTTAGTATAATAACTAATCGTTTTTGTAGTAACAGAATATGGTAAAAGATCTTTAATATCTTGTGAACTAGTTACAGGATTATATTCTGCATAATTTGATATGTTTTTTTTGATAGCTCTATAAATTCTATAAAATAAATTCATGCTTTTTCCTTTTTAAAAAATATCTTCTTTATCATTATGAATAAAATCATCTTCTAAAATATATTTAGAGTCATTAATATCTATTTCATCATAATCATCTTTTGGATAATCTACAAAACTCATTATAATTGAAAGAAATCCCAAAATTACTATAAAACATAGCAAAGAGATAAAAAAAATTTTGATTTCCATAGTTTATATTTTAGTATTTTGATTTGATCAAATTCTTTAATATAGAAACATATTTTTCTGCATCACTTCTGGTAGAAAATTCTGTAACAATATTTGATTTGTTATTTTTAGAAATAGACAAAGGTTTACCATTTTTTGTAACAATAAACTTGTCACCATAATTCATGATATCATAAGTATCTTTCATTAAGTTTCTCCTACTGTGTAGTAGTTATTGTATACCATTTCGTAGTTTTTGTCAAGGGCTACGACATTTTTAGATTTTATGGTTGATTATTATCTGTAATTTTTAGTATTAGATGATAATACTTTTGTTATTTAGTGCTTCTAGCATTGTCTTTTGGCAATAAATCATTATCTTGTTTATAATTAGGATTAGATGGCCTACCATTTCTAGCTAAATATAAAAAGGCTTTAACACGCGCTATTCCACCAATCATAAATACGAACACAAATCATATATCCTAAAATACTAAATAAAACTAAACCAGCCATTATATGTCACCTACTTCCATAAAATCCATATCAAGATTAAGTTCATCCCAATCATTTTCTGTCACATTACCCACCACAATATATGTATCATCTTTATAATAATCTTTAGATCTATCATATTCTATATAAAAATCCTCAGATTGAGCCGACTTCATTTGATTAAGATCAGTCACAAGTTCTTGAGCTTCTTTATGACCAATAACAGTACTAAAACATTTAATAAGGATCATCATTCTTTTTCTCCAATAGTCTTATAAATATAATCGGCCAAACCCTTCAAATCTTCCCTAGATAATGGTGGTTCATCAAAAAATCCGTTTCTAGCATGAAAAGCGACATCATAATCTTTAGTTCTTTGATTAATTGGATTTTCTCTTTTCTCAATAAAGAATTTTAGATAATCACAAGTATAAGGATTAGTATATTTCATTCTACCTCCCAACTTTCAATTTCCATATCATAATATCCATTACGATAATAAGACGTATCTCCATAAGATTGTCTTTTACATTTAGCCAATTTGTTATCGGCTACGAACTTTCTTGCGTCATCGTCATTAGAAAATACTCTTACAATTTCTTTATCTGGATGAGGCAAAAACTCTCCACCAATAGTATCCTGATAAACATTTTCTTTTTCGCCAATCACAATATAAACTGTCATACTTTTTCCTTGGCCTGAAATTGAATTATTGGCAACCGACTAGATTGTATCAGTTGATCTAAACTTTGTAAAGAGGTTGAGTTTAAAGTTCGTAAATAATCATCAAAATTATTCCAATCTTTTTTATCTATCATTAACCAATACTCTCGCTCAGAATATCCTAACGAATCTTCATTGTGACATTCTACTCGACCAGCCGCCCAATTATCTCCATTTTGTTCTATCCATTCTTGGTTCATTATAAGTTCTTGAACCAAATAGTAGTGCCACATAATTATTCTGGTTTCTCCACCAATTTAACAATAGTTCCATCTTTAAACTTTATTTCAATCCAATCTTTCCAAGGACTATCAAAACCAGTATAAAATACTCGTTGTATACTAATTATAGGACAGGTTTTCTTGCCTAGTCGCCCCATTAGATAATTAATTAGTTGATTCATTTTTCTCATAAAATATTGTTCGGTTTTATCTACATCTTATCACTAGAACTAACAGCGTATGCAACTTAATCATGCCTTACTAGTTTGCTGATAGCAGACCGGACGCACCGAAACCGGGATAGCGTAAGTATACTATGTATATCGGAATTGTCAAGCATAGCCTTTAAAGAAAAGCCTTGCCCCACATATATTTACCATTAAGAGTTTTTCCAAATCTCTCAATAGTAAAAATTGTCAACTTAAAATCTTCTTTATAAATACAATCATGACGCTTAGACCAATCAGCAGCATCAGCCCAGTTATTAAATATCAAACATTCTGGAAATGGGCCAAGATTGCCAAGATTAGCAATCTCAATAGGATCAAAATACAATACTAGTTTATTCATTTATTTTCCCCATTAGGATCAAATCCTATTAATTGATAATAAAACTTAAATAAGTTTTCAATACTCTCACCAATTTTATGCCACAATTCACTATCAATATCCAGAGTATCTCTATAGTCTTGCATACAAGAAATAGCGATCATAATATCTTCAGCAAGAGTTGGTTTATTTAGATTGCTCATGATTTATAGTATTGCTTTGTTTAGCGATGTTTTATCTATAATAGATATATTGCCGTCAATGTCTTGCTCAATGTATAGATTTTTGGACTCATAGATTTTGATTGGATTCTTAGGTGGGCCATTATTTAATTTATCCCACTCTTGTTTAAGTTTATCAATATGATATTGAACCGCTTTATCAGTCATAATCCATATCCTTTAAGAATATTTGTAACATAATTTTGTGTTTTAATAATATCTATGGCTCTGATAGCATCTTCTAGAGAAACAAACTCATTGGGTAAATTAGAATATGTGACTACTGTATTATTTTCTAGAATAATGAATTTATTATCTTGTTTAGTAATAGATAGATTCATTTCTTTTGCTCATCAAAATAGGGAGGTAGTGGCATCCAATGACTACAGGGAAACCAATCATCATTAATATCTCCATATTCCATTACAATAGCCTTGCCGTCTGTCCATTGACCTTCCCACCATCCAAGATTTACTTCTGTAAGAGGATCATCTAAGTAAAAAAGAACACGCTCCCCTTCTTGTGGTAATCTCTCTATTATAGAAATCCATTTTGTATTTATTTGAAATTTTACCCACTCAAACCATTGATCTGGAGTAAAATTATAGTATCCTTCTGGCCCTTTGCTGGACAATAATTCTCCAAGTTTCAAAGCAACATTTTGCCATTCATTAGTCATTTCTTTACCTTTTGTCTCTATTAATAGATATTTGAATAGTACCAACAATCAATCCTAGTTTTAGTTCTTTTAATTCTTGATCGAATCTACTCATAATTTTATCAATTTTTTCTTTTAAACTCATTTTTTGTCTTTAAAATTAGTTGAAACTCTATCCATACTAACTTGACTAATTATACCATTCTGAAATTCAATTTGCATATAACTCTTAAAAGGACGAATAAGTTCTATAATAGTATCACCATCAACTCCGTCCTCTTTTAACCAGTTAAGTCTTTCTATAAGTTCATTTAATGTCATTTCTTTTCTCCAATCTTGATTGGTTTTATCCCATCAAATCCCCAACAATCTCGTATGCTCCAAAATAGATTATCATGCTCTTGTCCGCAACATTCACAAATTTGTTGATAATCATATTCTGTTTTACCAGCCCTATCCAACCCTTTATAATCATAGCCATAAGGATCATACCCGTCCAGATCATAAGGATTTTCACCAGCATATTTCTCAAACCAGTTTTGGTCTTTTTGATATGCTACACTAACTGTTGGACTATATTTGCCTTTCATTTATCATACTTTCTTTTTAGTCTTAGATAAGTTTGATATTCAACATCTTGTTGTTTTCTTTTTGATTGTTTGGTCTGATTTCTGGTTTTCATTAGTTTCTTAACTCTAGCATCAAATTCTTTATCATTTTCCCAACGCTCAATATAAACATCAAATTCACCAGTAAATTTATCTACCCAATTATTATCTTCTACCCAAATTTCATAAGCATCTGGAAATGTTTCCTGATAATATAGTTGAAGTTCTAGTATGCGTTTAATTATGTCGCCAAAATTTCCTGTTAAAGTTGAAAAATCAATAACTCCAACTCGTTCTTTTACTTTTTGTCGTTTAATTTTTATTGTCATTTCTTTCCCCAACTATCTATAAAAATAGGATTGCCGTGTTTATCAGTTCCTACTATTGGTCTAACATATTGCCATTCTGTGTTTTCTTCTTTATCTTTACAAATTGAACACTTATCATTAGTGGACAATATTCTTTCTTTAGCATCTGCCCAAACTTTTCCACCATATTCAGCCATCCAATCTTGATACGCTTGATGGGCCGCTTTGCTACTTTTAAATCGTTCAATTAAATTAAATTCAAAAGTATCTAGGCGACGAATAATATCAGTACCATAAACCAGTTCGTTACCTTGGGGTTGGCCGTATTTCTCAGAGTATTTCATTTAACAATAATCCTTACATTTTAAATGAATATTGTGATTATAATCATAATCATGTTTTTTGCTAATTGTTTCAACGATATCAATAGATTTATAGTAGTTTAAATCAAGAAGTTTAGAAGATATGAGATTTAGAAGTAATTTTGGTCTTAGAGATTCGCAAATGATTTCATAAGCATAATCTTCTTTGTTAATAGTTCCAAATCCATAAACACAAAAACATTTATTTGATTGAATAGATTCATCAGTAAAAATTTGTAATTGATCCGTAAATACTTGTAAATCTTTTATATATGATAAGTATTTAGAAGGCGATTCCAAAAATTGAATTTTTTTATTAAAACCATCAATAAATGCGTTAACCGCACTTTCATAATCTTTATAAATAGTCATTTGTTTCTTTCCACTAATTTTTCAATACCACCAGAAGCCCCACAAATTATCTCCATCATTACTTTATTACATTCTAATATATCGTTATAAATAGTTTGATAATCTTTCCAAATCTCCAGACTAGGGCCGCTTGCAGATAGGGACAAAGGCATTTTACCCAATCTTTTTAGACTATCTAACTGTTCATTTAATACAGTTTTAATATCGTCAATATCTTGATTAATCATTATTTTTCTCCAAATACTTGTAAATAAAATCGGCTATCTAATCTATGGTCGTTCCATCCTTGAGACAATTATAGCAAAAATGATGGACATAATTAGTCCTATAAGACTACCACCAAACCATGCTCCTAAAGTCCAGATAATTGCATCTCTACTAATCATTATTTTTTTCAACATTCCTTTCAAAGATTTAGCCAAATTTTCCACATCATCAATACCCCCCCACATATATTTATATCCAAAAAATGACCCATTCTCAATATACCGTTGGTAACTTTCTAATTAGTCTAGAATTAGATCAATTTCATGCTTATCAAGATTAATATTCATTTTTCTCAATAGTCTTATAAAGAGTGTTAGACAAAATAACTTGTTGAACGAAATATATTATTTTAGTTTGCATTATTTTTCTCCAAATAGTTATTGATAAAATCGGCCAATCCCTTTAGTTCTTCCTTGGTTAATTTCATTTTCATCCATTCCCAAGAGATAGCATTATTAATAGTCAGATTAAGTAGGCTACCATGTCGTTCAAGATCAAACCTGAAAACATCTGCCTTATAAGAATCTTTGATTATCAAACTCATTATTTATTCTCCGCACTGGATTCCTGTTGTAAAAACTATACCCTTACGAGACAGAATGGTTTGTGGTTGATCGAATTTGTTAATACGGCTAACCACCCATCCATATTTTGGCTTATCATCTTTCCAACCATACTCATTAGTAATATGAACACAATGTCTTTGATAATCGAAAGCCCAGTGGCCTTTATTCTGGTATTGAAAACAATGACTAAAAGTTATGGTTCCAATAATTCTGCTCTTAAACTTAGCCGATTTCCCCGGAGTCTCAATCAATGCCAACTCAACATTCTCATACTTCTTAGGTAGGCTATATGATCTTGTTTCTACGGTTTTAGATCCATTCATTAAAAGATGACTCCAAGGAGTCTGTATGTTTATACCAGTCATTCTTGCACCAGAAAGTTATTGATTAAGTTAGCCAGTTTCCACCATTAAATAAGTTTGTGTTCTTTTAAAATCTTGTACAAATTTTCCATATCTTTTTCATCCAACCGTAGTTCTTCTGGATAATCATTGTTGTAATTGAATATTCTAATCAAATAAGGTTTGTTTTTCAAATTAGGATTGTAATGAATTTCTATAAGATCATAATCCAAATTTAGAGTTCTGATCTTTGTCATTTTTTGTCCAAGCTTTATTGTCTGATAAATATTGCATTATCTTATTGCCCACATTATTCACACTATCATTTTTAGCATAATAATCATCCAACATATTCTTTATAGTATATCTTTCATCTTGAGTTAAATCTCTTAATGAAGATGACCGATTTCCCCCATATTCATCATCAATATAATCTGCAACAGCCAGCAGAAATTGATTAAATGATAGGTTGTTTGATTTCATTCTGATTTGTGGGTTTGTTTTGATTTGTGGGTTTTCGGTGTATTCTACCATATGAAGTATCGACTGTCAAGGAGACAAACATGAGAAAATGTCTAGATTGTGAAATAGAATTAGGTCAATGTGGAAATGCTAAAAAACGATGTGATTCTTGTCAAAAAGAATATCGTAAATTATGTTGGAGAATGAGGGAGAAAGATCCAGCTAGAAAAGAACACAATAGACAACGAAATAAAAAATTTAGAGACGCTAATCCAGATAAGATTAAAGAGTATGCTAAAAAACATAATGATAATTATAGGAAGGGAATCAATAGACAAAATTATTTAGCTAAAAAAAGAGAACTGAATAAAAAATATTACCATGATAATATCGAAACTAAATTAGCTCAGGTATTGAGAAATAAACTTTGGAAATCACTAAAAGACCAAAATACAAATAAGCAAAATTCTGCATTAGAATTGGTAGGTTGTTCTAAAGAAGAATTAATAGAACATATACAGTCACAATTCAAAAAAGGTATGACATGGGAAAACTGGTCTTTAAATGGTTGGCATATTGACCATATTCGCCCAGTATCTTCTTTTGATCTTTCCGATCCTGCTCAAGTTAAAGAGTGTTTTCATTTCTCTAATTTACAACCATTATGGGCTATAGAAAATCTGAAAAAATCAAATTCGTGGGAGGAAGACCCGCAGGATGATATATTCTTTTGATTTGTTGCCCATTCATGCCCTATTTACCATAATTAAAGAATTGATTGTGTTGAATAGACGGTTGTATTTGCCTTAAACGGTTAAGAATAATGGTCAAATTTTTAGCTTCTGGAACTATTTTTTCATGCAAAGTATCTCCAATAATCCTTTTGATCAGAGCAATTTCTTTATCTGTCAACAATACATTTTTATACATTTTTCCCTCAAATACTAACTTATTCTTCCCTTATACCTCACTATACCACACACCATACCATTTGTCAACACAAGCCTTATATCGACAGTTTGATAAAATACTCTTTAAACTATTTTCCAACAGCCCCCTCGTACCACGGCATAGCATAATAAGTGAAATATAATCAAATTAAGGCTAAAATATAAGCTATTAGCTCAAAAAACCCTTATTTGTCGGATGTATATGATTTGGAAGAGGAAAAAGAAGGGGTATTTTTAAGGGGAGATAATGATTTTAATAGATAAAAATGCACAGAAATCATAGAAACCAGAGTCAAAACAGCAATAAATACTAGATTCTGGATAAAAGGAATGTAAAATTCGTTAATTTTTGATTTTTTCATTTTTGATCTCTAATTGATAGTGCTAAAGATTTTATGATATGATGCAGATAGGAATCTTATGGACTATTAAATTTGACCAGTATCCCATATAGTATGTATAGTAGTAGTAGTAATAATAAGGATAGTAATATTATGTTTTGGTTATATATCATAACAATGATTATTTCTTGGGAAAAATTTTATCTATAAAATATGTTATTAAGTCTATGACTATAACCACCATTACAATACATAATACAATACTTATAACAATATCAGTATTATTAATAGTATATATAAGCTCGCTGACTATTTCCATAAATTCGAACTGGATATATTAGGTATGACAGATCGGTTCTTTCATTAGTAGTATAACTGAGCCAGACTATGATTTCAAGAGACTATATTTTTATGTTCTAATTTAGGAATAAGACTACTAGTATCATCATAAGGTTTTTTAATATCAATAACTATAATATGATCAGTCAAATCAATATTATTATTATCTTTCCTATAATTTGTAATAGCCTCATGAAATTTTTTACAAATATAATTACAGTCCATTGTGGGTTGTAACTTGATACTGGTGATCATAATACTTTGTTACTGACTGTTACCATAAAAGCCGAACAGGATATATTAGGTAGAACAAAGCAAGAGATGGGAATCGAACCCACGACATTTTGATTGGAAATCAAATACTCTACCAACTGAGTTACTCTTGCTTAATTATTATTTTAGATTTGTGCTATTTAATAGTAATCCTAATATAAAAATGAGTAATACAATAATAATTATATTTATAATCAGCGCCAACTCCTTACTCTGTACCATTTACCATTACGACCTTGAGCAGCAGCATCTCCTGTTAAAACCATATTAGTTCGGGGAACACAAGTGTTACAATATCTACTGGACCCATAACCTATTCCTTCAAAATTTCCTATGGTTCCCCATACATGAGATGTTATGTTATTTGATGCCATATAATTTGCTTCTGCCTGACAACGATCTTGATCACTATTAGTTATAGTACTAGCATAACTTTCTACCCTTAAATTTTGCTGACTACTATAGTTAGGCTTGGATGCTTCAGCATTTAATGTTCTAACAAAAATTAAACATAAAACTAGCATAAGGTTTTTCATAATGTCCTCCTTGAATTATTATTGTTATTAAGAAAAAACCCCCGAAGACTCGGGGGAATTTTCCTAAATAAAACTAATTTCATCGCACAATATTACGAACTCTGGATACTGTTTTCCTACCAACATTACGAGTAGCCTCAACAGTGCGACGAGTTACTGTAACAGGAACACTAACTACTTCTTGTGTAACATTAACAACTCTGCTACGAAGAGTACAAGAATTTGAGGCACATTCTCCTGCTACAACAAATGAGCCCGAAAGAATAAAACATACTGCCATTACAAATTTAATCATAATTTTCTCCTGGTAAAGTTCTGTCGCATCCATACGACCGTTTTCTATATAGTAAAACTATCTGATGTAGTGGTCAACATTGGTCTTTTAAACACCATTTACTATGCTGACTACAACCAAAAAAACCAAATCCGCTAGATTAGCTGGGACTAACCTAACGGACTGGTTTTATTACTGATACTATATTGAGTTTAAACTACAAAAAATTCAGTATCAGGTTTTTCTGATGTGGTTATTTTTGATCGTCGTGATAGTTTTGTAATTCTGCCACGATTATCATTATGACAAGCTTCTAAAAAGCATTTGCCCTCATGATTATCTTGATAACCTTTGAATTTCCATTCATAACTTTTTATGATATCTTCTGGTAATGTAGAGTTATCATAAATTTCTCCTTCAACATCAAAATAGACTATTCTACGAAATGTTCTAGGCATGATGCTGATACTCCTTGGTTAAAGTTGCTGGTTTATCAAAGTCTTCCCAGTTATCAACTAAAATATCAGGAGCCTCTTTTCTTATTTCTGATTCTAAAGCATAATTAGATTCTTTGTCTTTTTCTTTACTAAGATAATCTCGTAGTCTATCCTTTATTTGCATAAAGTCTAATTCACCCAAGATTTGATCTATATACTTTCTTTGAATTTCTTGACGATTAATCTGATTAATAACTTTAGTTTTCATAAATCACCTCATAGAAAAAGTTAAAATACCATTTCTATGACTCCAACTATTCCCCTAGTAACTAAGGTAATATTTGGCACCGTAGTACTTTTGATTTTACCAAAAATGAGTTATGAGTCAATTTGATATCTTATATCTTTTTTTATTAGGACCAAGCTATTTGGCTGACTATAACCAACAAAGCCAAATCTGAAAGATTAGCAGAGACAGTTGTGCTATTACTTAGTAGTATACTGATATTTATGTTTAAAAAATAACAAACAAAATAGTAATAGATTTAGTAATATAAAATATGAACTTGGTTCGGGAACACTATGAGAATGATAGTTGTGTATAGTATCAGAATCATGTGTTTTTGATTCTAGTAAAAAAAGATTATAAGAATCATCTTGTTCTTGTTCTTCAAGCAATTTAAAATTTTGGATATTTTTTATAAAGTCAGATTTATCAATATCTAATATTGAAAAATTATATGAGTATGATGTTAAGAAATCACTAGATAGAGTTTTTTCCATAGTTTATAATGTCTTTATTTGGGAAGTTTTTTGTTATATTTTTGATTATGGTTTATGTGAGTCTGTCCCGCGACCCACTCCACTATCATACACCAGATGGCAATCAAAAATGATATGGGACATTTTATTAAAGGCTGTGTGTGGTTGGTCTATGTTTTTAAATGGCCATATCCTAGCTCTTCATAAATTTAAGTTGTACTCATAAAAAAATTTTTACTTGACAGAAATCAGAGAAAAAGTTACATATTATGCAGGTGGTAAGGTTAAATATTAAAAGGTCTATAACACAATAGATACTAGTGAATAATAAATCTAAGTAAAGTTACTATTAGCAACACCCCTGCATTCTTTCAGTCCACTAGCAACTCCAATAACCATAGCCAAACAAAAAATATAACACATTGGCAAAATATCCTTTTACTAGAGTTTTGGTTGACAAGCACAGTTTTTGAGGTATGATGAGAAAGGGTTCCTTCCCTCCTGCTACCCATTGTAACACACGGAGCTATTGGCACAATGCGTTGAGAATGAAAGATTTACATCATAACTTCAAGATCACGCAAGGTTTGAATGGTGGTCCACAGCCCAGGAACTATTTCTAAACAGGATATTTCTTTTATGCTGGCCCAGATATAACCAGAATGTTCCCAGTTTAATTTTACACTATACTCTTTGGTACTAGTAGCATAAAATACTATTTTACTATATTTAGGATAATTAATAGTAACAGACTTTAGTTCTGAATGTGATAAAACTATTCCTGTTTCCTCACTTAACTCTCTTACTGCACAATCTAATAGAGTTTCATTATGTTCTAATTTTCCACCAGGCAAACAATACTTATCAGGATTCCAAGGTGCTGTTGATCCTCTTTTTAGCAACAGAACCTTGTTTTTATGTACCAATGCTACTGTGGAGCTTTTTTGCATTTAATTTGATGATGGTTTGATTGTTATATTAGGTGGCAAAGAATTATCATAATCAGCAACTAAATTATTACTTATATCTTCATTAACCAAAGTTAAAATTTCATTAACATAATCTAGCTCAAAAGTTTTGTAAAATTTATCTTGAACATAAACATCATATTTTCTCATAATTTAATACTTCCTGGTTTCCATAACATGCCTATAAAAAATCCAAGAATAAAATTTAAAAGTCCTACTATAACTATATTTTCATAAAAAGTTCTTATAGATAAATATCCATAGTAAGGATCTAGTGCCATATATTTTGAGTATGAACTATTTGTTAGAATTTCTAATTCTGTGCTCATCATAGAGACCGCGATCCATGCGAATAAACATCCGCAAAAAATAGACCGAATTAATCTCCATAAATTTTTCATACAGAGTCCAACTAGTTAAATAACTTATTATACACCCATTAATCACCACTCTCCATATAAATAATAAGAGTAACAAGAAATATAGCAAATAGATACATTGTAAATATCATGATTGTTCCAAAATATATGGATAAAATTCATTTATTTCATTTTCCAAAACCTCATTAGTCAACAAATCTTTTTCACTCATCAAATGTTCATAAGCAAAAGTATACAAAGTATCAGAGTCCATACCGTCTAATATGGCACCCACATATTGCTCTGTTAACTCGTCACGATTAAAATCATTAATTTTGATCATATTTTTTTCTAATTGGTACTATTTATGTGAAAACCGGCCAAATCCCTATTAACATTCTTACAACACTCTTTTAATTTTTCAGGATTAATAATATCCCCTAAATGTAAAAGTGCTTCATATGTTTTATCATCAATAGTATCATACTTCAAAGCATCATGAAACAAATAGAAATATCTGGTTTCTATCTCTTTTAAAAGAGTATTAACTTGTTTATTAAGATATACTATACTATTTAAATCGCCCACCATACTAATTAACCCTCTCTTTATACTTATACTTGAATATTTTCTTTAGAACTTTTTATACTATCAATTTCCCAACTTTCCATATAAATAGTATTCTCATCAGGATACTGGATCATTAATTCGGTCAGTTTTATATAGCGTCCATTTTAGATTTACAATTTCTCATAACAATATTTACATTAACATAATAATAAGTTTTATCAGTTTCTTCCTGCATAATCAATGGACTCCCATTTGTTGCTGACTATCACCACGACCGCCAAATCCGAAGGATAAGGTGCGACAGTAAAGGGTTCCAATATAAGCCAGACTACTAACAATAGTCTTATAAAGTTGGTGTTCATAATACTGAGATTTTGTCTCAAATATTTTCTACCACTTTTACTATCACTATCCCACACACCAGTATACCATACTTTGCTACTGGTGGCAAGTCTTTTAGTTTCAAGGGTTTATGTTGAATCATCTCTTTTACTATTTGATCATATTCTGGCTGACTATCGGCATGTGGGGCAAACCGGCTAGATAAGGTGGTACAGTTTAGGTATTCTCTTTTTTTACAAAACCTATTATAATTTTTATCTAAACCCTTTATTTCCATATACTTACAACCCCACCCCCCTATCCATTATATCGGCAGTCTGGCCTTTGTAAATTAGAAAACTTTCGTAACCCCTTATGGATATTAAACTTACGACAAATTTTACGGGCCCCGGTCGTCACAAGTCCTTTGCTAGCAAGCACTTACGCACTTACCCACAATCTACAAAAAAAAGGAAGCCGCCCCCCATTTCTGAGGGACGGCCTCCCCGAGCCACGCACCACGAAAGGAGAGCGATTAGATAGCGCTCGCAAACTCGACGGCTGTATTTAGAGCCTTGAGATTGTCCACGCCATTCTGGCCGAACCAGAGAGAGTCGAGGCGGTTGCTTACCGTGCGACCCTTAGTGTAGTTCAGGTATTCGTTGAAACCGTTGTATGCAGCCCACCACGTTCCGCGAACCCCAACCGCACTCTGCTTCGGTCCTTCGACGAGCGTAAGAATCTCGTCCATGATGTTGCGAGTACGAGTTTTGATATCCTCGTCCGGGGTCTTATCAATCCCGAGCAGCACCTTGACGTACTTACGAACGTCGTTTTGGTTGAAGTCTTTCGACGCGAGGAACCGATACTGTTCCGCAGTCGCCTCAAACTGTGCATTGATATTGTCCATGATATCTCGCACATTTTCCAAATTCGTCTTGCTGGAACGGGTATGACGAATCCTAATAAGTGAACTCTCTTTGCTGCTATGAGCAGCGGCGAGGGTGTTCACACACACAACCCGAATCGGCGTATAGCCGACGCGAATCGACGTTGTGCCGTCGTGACTGTTAGATAGCAGGATGAACTTGCTCACCTCGTCACCCTTGACAATCTCGCAATTGTCGCGGTTGAGTTGAGCCAGTACCCAAACCTTCTCGCCTTCACTGAGCGAACCGGCAGTGTGCAGTTGGCACTCGCCAGCATCGAGGAACGGCTGGAACCAGTCGAACGCATCCTGATTTTGCAGGGGCGTATAACGGGGGCCAACCACTCCCAGAACACGGTTGTCGGTCTTGCGGAAAGTCGCCTTGGCATTGACCTCCGTACCTTCAGCCGTAAAGAGCGGCTTGGTTCCGACCTCCCAATCCAGACCAGCAGCGGTAATCGCCTCGCTGATCGACGGATTCTCATCCAATTGCGTACCCTCACCGTGCCAAGGGGTGGCACCGACGAACATCATCTTTTCAACCATAGCGGGCATAACTAACTCCTTCGTGTCTAAGAACTTTTGCTTTGATAGTCTAAGTATACTACTATTATCGGCTCTGTCAAGGGGCAAACTTGCGAAAAAATTTCGTGACGCAAGTCGTTGGTATACAAGCACTTACGTCGGGCGGGGCCGCCCCGGTTTGCTCTAAGTCTTTTATGGTGAAGGATTTAGGAGAGGCATACCATATTTCTTTTCAAAAAGTTTTGATGTTTCTGAGGTATACGCACACTCTTCTGGAATATAACAATACAATCCAACACATCTGGCCTTCGGATTATCCTCATGAATTGCTTGCTTAATCCATTTAAGAGTATCGCCAGAACAAATTAGATCATCCACTACAATATAACGAAAAGGAGAAACTCCCTCGATATGGAAATTACTATATCTTTTTTCATCAGGCTTACGAACAATCACAATGTTCTTATTCAGAATTTCACAAACTTGAGGGGTAACAACTAACCCGCTTACGCCACAACACGCAATACTATCAAAAGTATTAATTATCTTTCGTAGATTACATACTGCCTTAATGATTATTTTATTTCTATTCTTGTGATTTAGCACCTGACAAGTATGAGAGGCTCCTTGGATAATTTGTCCATCTGCTGTGCGACGAACATCTTCAATACTTTGATTCATTATATTCATAAAAACGGATGGTACGATTCGAACGTACTATAAGATAAGAAATAAAGAGAGATAATACTTGTCCCACCAAGTCGCATCCGTTAGAGAGAAGATCAATTACTCATCATCTATTTCATTAGTTAGATTATGATAGTAATTATCCCAGTTGGTGTTTTCAGAATCCTCATAATCTTCGCTATCTTCTTCATCCATCCATGGCTCATCGTTATTACTATCATGATAGTAATTTTCGTCAATATAATCGGATTCTGCGACTAACTTGTGATAATCATATTCATATTCATTCAGATTCATTTCTTCTCTCCTTAGACCGATTATACACCAACTTTGCTAACTTGTCAAGTGGACCCTCTGGGGCTCGAACCCAGAACCAACGGATTAAAAGTCCGCTGCGCTGCCAATTGCGCCAAAGGTCCGTTTAATTAGCATACCACTAAAATTTTTTTTGTCAAGCAGCCCTATGGAGGATCGAACTCCAATCTCCGGGATGAAAGCCCGGTATACTAGCCATTATACGATAGGGCCACATCGCAACTCAATCGTCAGCCTCCGAATAGGGCGTCAAGGAGTCGAACCTTGCTCATGAACTGCTTATAAGACAGGTGACCACTACCGGCGGTCGCACGCCCCATACTTCAATCATACAATACTTATCGGCACTTGTCAACCAGATACTTGAAAAAATCCTAAGTCGTTACGAGATAAGAACTTACGTCAAATTCGGCCCGCCACATTTGCTCTAAGTCTTTTATTTCCAACAACTTAGTGGTTGGTTAGGGACTCGAACCCCCGAAGCCGAAGCACCTGATCTACAGTCAGGCCCATTTGCCGCTCTGGAAACTCACCTATATATAACAGAGGCCGAGAGAATTGAACTCTCACCGGTTTTATCCGGCCCGCTTTAGCAAAGCGGTGCAGCAAACCAATATCTGCCTGACCTCTAAATATAACTGCTCGGGCTGGACTTAAACCAGCAAGTCTTTCGACGGTTGATTAACAGTCAACTGCGTTTATCAATTTCGCCACCGAGCATCAAATTCCGGAGTCTGGGTACGATCCAGAAATAAAAGGGCCAAAACCTTTTGTGATACCAGTTTCACCACTCCGGATCATCTTCTACATTCTCTGCCATTTCCTCTGTTCATGTTCTTATATGTATCTGTTAATGAGTGACAATTTGGACACAGTATCTGTAAATTATCTTCTTTATTATTTTTATAGTTACCATCCTTATGATGAATTTCTAGTGGACACTTATTCGTATTTGGATTAATTTTATTCCATCCACACTCTTCACACTTTCTACCTCGTTCTATCAATAAAAATTTTTTGATATAGCGTCTTACTGTTCCATTATTTTCACATCCATCATCTTTTCCAAGTTTCCATAACTGTATTTTATTATTATATTGAAATATGTTCTGGCATTTAATACTGCAATAAATTTGTCCTTGACCTTTAATTAGATTGCTACAATTTTTACAATATTTAATCTTTTTATTGCGTTTTTTAAATAACTTGTTATTTACTTTAGCAGCACAACTACGAGAGCAATAATTTTTTGATGTTTTTTTAATCTCTGATATTTGTTTATTAAATTCTTTATTGCAGCAGTTACATTTAACTTTCATTTTTTGTTTCTCCTTTTGATACGAATATATACACCAAAAGGAGAACTATTTACCGTTTTTTATTTCAATTCCCAAAGCCGGTAGTAGGATTTGCACCCACGACATTCAAATTACAAATTTGACACTCTGCTAACTGAGTTATACCGGCAATCTACATATCATACTCTTGACGCCAAGCCTTGTCAATGTCGCGTCGTGTTCGCTGACGCTTGGGCCTGTTGTCCATAGTGGTATCCCGATGCTCCTTGTGACCCGTAGGAACTTGCCACTGTGGCCTGACCTTGAGTTTGATATGGTTGCGGCGTGGTCGCATATCGTCGTTGTTGTGGAGCGTAATCATGATTTCATCTTACCTAAAAATTTTGCGTTGTCAAGTGCTTTTTTGGCGTATAATATCCCGTATACTTGTATTTTACACTATAGGGGACAGAATGTCAAGATGAAGAAATTTCAAAATGTGAATGCTTATGTAGGACGTGTCATCATATAGACAGACATTATTCTAACGATAATACTCACCGATCCTCTTCTGAGTAGGAGCGAACTCTCTCCAAATACCGTCTTCGTGTCTATAAAAAACCTTATCAAGGTTAGGATCGTATGCCATTACGCAATACTGAATAGGATAAACTGGTTTTGTCAAGACCTGTTTTTGAGGAAGTTTAGGAAGTTTGATATCACCTTTCTGGTAGTCTTTTACACCATTATAGGCCAAACCAAAAATAGCAATCAAAACCCCAATCCACTGGATCATTCTTTCGCCCCTTCGCTTTGTTCTTCGTGTCATCATAGCATATTTATCGTCCAGCGTCCACCAGGAACTTTAGAAGATTTTTGAATTTGCCCTAAAGTATTGTGGCTAAAGGACTTACGATGAACCCGGCCGGCCCCGCTTGCCCTAAGTGCTGTCGCACCAAGGGTTTGCGGCAAGCCTTATGATTCAATATCTATTTCTGTATGGATATATTCCATGTCATCGTCACACTCAGTACACATGGGAGTACCATTCTCAGAATACCACCACGGTTGCACATAGGCGTGTTCATCGCAATTCGGACATTCCCATTTGTGCTTTAGTTTTTTCTCGTCAATAATTACCCACATAGTTATTTCTCCAAACTCCACCCAGCCTTTTCGATCACCTTCGTACTTTTATAGACTTTTGTGTCAGGTAACGCTGAAACATAATCCTTAAAACCTCTTTCGTCTACATAGAAATGTTCATCTAGCACATCAAACTTATTTGTTTCCCATAGTGCGTCCACTGCTGCTTCAAGAGGTTTTTTACTTGTAGAGTATATCAATTCTAGTGTGCCGCATTTGATATAGTATTTCATGACATTTTCCTTTCTTTTCAATGAGCAGGGAATAAAACATTCGCAAGCCCCCTTACGCAGAGATCGCAAGAGATACTATCCTTCGTGCCCGTGCAAGTAATAACCGAGCGGCCACGACGGATTTCTGGACATACCACAAACTTTGTATCATTAAGAACCACCAACTTCGGCAGTGCTTTTCTCCATGCATCTGCCTTTGCTTTGTTCTTCGGTCGCTTGGGTGCAATCTTCATATCGCTATCGCACCACGCAAACTTTTTGAAACCCTGTGATAGTGCTTCGCCCATATCATTATCATCATGCACACTAGCGTACACATTCATATACTTTTCCAGGCTCACAAGCCTAGAATCGTAAATATGAGTGTAAAACCACATATCGGGCAGCGCATCACCATCGGCAAGAATACTCTCACAAGCCCATGTCACGTTGGCAACATAGTCTAGGTCAAGTTCGCCATTGAGAAACCAATCGCCACGCTCATGCCAACGGATACTCTTCTCACGACGCTTGGCGTCAAGAATCATTGCCCGAATCTTATTCTTCTCAGTCACAACATTCGCAAAACCAGCCGTGCGGGCATTCTTATATTGATTTTCAGTCGCTTCAGCATAGCAACCATTCCCAAGATAATCGCAGTCAGGAGGACAAGTATCCCCAACCGGACGCGAAACCACAATGCAACCCTTACCCAACTTATCATTACCATCAGCGGTTTTCATAGCTTTCTCCTAGCGTGTCATCCGATTCTACTCTAGATTATCGGCAACGTCAAGTGAAAAACTTGAAAAAATTATTTTTGATGCAAGTCCTTATGGGTAAAGAACTTACGATGAATCCGACCCGCCCCGTTTATCCTAAGTCTTTACCCTCAAAGAACTTAGAAGAAGCTCACAAGCTTTTAAGAATTGCTCGGTAGTTTCAGCATCGCTTTTCATAATCTAATACTGCCGGAAGGATTTGCACCCTCGTAAATCAACTTAGAAGGTTGATGCCTAATCTACTCGGCCACGGCAGCGTATATGTATTATACCATACCCACTCAACGCCGCAAGCCCACATGGCGTCCCATGCAGGCTATACGGGTTTGTGGCGTTATCCTTACCACTACATAGTATACTCTAGAGAGGATAACTTCGGAGTTACCATCTCCTTATTCGGTTGGTTAGACCTTCTCTAGGTTGCACCATTATTGTCCTGCAACGAGAACTTCATACGCGGGACGAGTCCCGCCGCACTATGCCTAAATTCTATTTATACTGGCATAGTCCAGTTTATTGATTCAGGCCACAGCCTCCTCTTCAACCTTGGCATTATGGGCATCACCAGCCTGCTTCGCCGTAATACCCATAACCCTCGCACGGAAAACCTTCCAACCCTGTTCACTGAAAGCCTTGACCTCACCAATCTTCACGTTAGCATGAGCATCTTCGGGCAGATAGTTAGACAAACACGACACAATAGTATCCCTAGTCTCATCACGATCCAGATCCTCAGCAACCACATCAACCGTAAAAGAAAACTTCTTCATGTTACATTCTCCAAAGTGTTACAGTTACCAATCACATAGTACCAGTATACGCTACTGATACTCACTTGTCAAGTCTGCCATGAAGGTTTCTGTTGTTGGCATCGTGGCAGCCACTTGCGTCGTGTTCAATCATTCTACAGTATAGTATCGTCATTGTCAAGAGCGAACTTGAGTCTCCCTCAAAAATTTTTTCTTTTGTTGTAAGTTGTTTGGTGGTAAGCACTTACGTCAAGGTCGGCCAGCCCCGTTTGCCGTAAGTCTTTACAGCATAGGGGTTTAGGTTACGAGAGATAACCCTCACAACCCAAACCCACCAGATCACGCAGCAGTGCCTCTGCCGCTTCGGGCGTTTTCAGAGTAATACTCTGCTTTGCACCGGACTTGGCAGGAACGAACTTGTCGTAATGCCAGCCACCAACCAGACAATCCGTCCAATCCTTGCTTTCCTTCAATCCCCAACCAGTGTGGAGTCGAATAGCCTTAATGCAAGCGATACGATTATCCAGAGTCATACCACCAGTGATGGTTACGGTGCGATTCTGGTTCACGCCCAATTCCATCTCAAAAGCGTTCACAATCTTGTGATACAGTTCGACATCATTATTGTATGCCCAACTGGTAGCCAGATTCATAGCCTCACGCACCGTCAGTTCCAACTTAATCATCTCTAAATCCTTTCTTCCAAAATATAAACTTGTCGATCTTGCGTAATCAAAGTAGCATACTCGCTACCATCCCAAGCAAATTCACCACAATCACTTTCGCGTCTCCACCTTGGATCACGAATAGGATTATAGTATAGCTTTTCTAAGTTGTCAATACCAATCTCACTATTTAGAATCACTTCTTCACATTGAACCCACCCACTAACATTCTTTTTCTGTTTTTTATGAACCCACTTGGCCCTAGCTAATTTGTTGATAAGTTTACAGCCCCTCATTTCCAACTGATATTCGGCAGGATCAACATAATACTGGTCAACCCTTTTTCTCCCCTGCATAATATTCACCTGCCACTTACGGTAATTTTTACCATTTAGCAGATGAAATCGAACTTCGGCGTGTAGCGGTTTCTGTTTCATTAATAGATATCTCCATCTATTTCGTCAATACCTAGCGTTGCTCCAACACCATAGTCACCATCTGCTATTCTAGCACTTCTGTTTTCGATAAACTCTTGTGCATCCGCATAGTTATCAAAACGATAGGTTGGAGTAGCAGAAAATGAGATCCACCCATCATCGCCAATAACTTCTCCATCGTATGGGCCACCACAAACAACCACTTTAAACATATAAAACCTCTTGCTATCAGTATACCTTATCGACCAACGCTTGTCAAGACCTTTAAATTTTCGCTGACTATACCCATCCAGCCCAAATCCGAAGGATTAGGAGAAACAAGGCTGGCTTCCGCCATACTCGACCAGCATTTCAGATAGCCTCTTTTGATATCATTGTGGCTATCCCCAAGCCTTGCCTCCTAAGTATACCTCTATTATCGTCATTTGTCAAGGTGGAACTTTAAAAAATTTTTGAGACGTAAAGTATTGGTAGATAAAGAGTTACGACAAAAGTGGCCCCGCCGCCTTGCTCTAAGTGTTTTAGAGACAAGGACTTGCGTCAAACCACCAGATCGGCTGCATTCTTCACAACAGCCTTTTCTCTGGCAGACCCGATATTTTTGATAATGATCTCTTTGGTTCCCTTGAACTCCACCGTGCCATTAGAGTGCATCACCAGATAAGCCTCTCTGCCGTTCTTTCCCTTGAAGAAATAGAGAAGTTCACCCTCGTCTTCAAAATCGCTTCGTGTCCACTGTCCGCTCATTTCTTCTTGTCCTCTACAACCTGATAGAAACGCCCGTTAACGCTAATCGTACCACCAAACATATCCCAGGTCAACTCTTCCTTCAAAGCCCGCTTGTGAGCAGCCAAAACAGCCTTGCGATCCTGTTTCATCTGTTCCGCTGTTGCGTTTGTCGAAATGATCTTCATGTCTCAATTTTCTCCAGTTCGCTAAGATAAGCATCCTTTTCGCCACCGTCATCGTACTCAACCCAACACCAAGTGAGATTGCCGAGATCCTCACTAACCGCCACGACCGTTCCTTCGTGTCCGATCAAGCCTCTCTCTTGTCCAAATGGCTTCCAACGAATCCTGTCACCACTCTTAATATCGCTGCTCTTGCCGCTCATTTGATATTTACTCCGTACTTGTGTGCCTGAAACCTAGAATCAATCTGCTCCGGCTCGTCGCAAGGCTCGATCATAATCGAGATACCGTTTGGTGCGGTAAACACGTTACGATAGTCGCCATCTTCCCAATCGGGCATCTCGTTAGTTACGCCACGCTGATCCATTACCAGACTGTCGGCATAGTAAGTTGCCAGATCAAAGTTTCTAAACGCCTTAACGTGAATCACCCGCTCATGCTGAACCATCAATACCAGATACATCTGCTTTATACCGGAAATCTCCCTCTTCATCTCTTCCGCTGCCATCTTGAAAGTCTTACCCAAGTTGTTCGCAATTCGTTCTTCGATATCCACAGTCTGCTCTCCTATTGTAAAGCCTCATTCTACAGTAAATTATCGGCATTGTCAAGTGGGTTTCTTTAAAAAATCACAAAGTGTTGTGGCTACAGCACTTACGTCGAAGTTGGCCGCCCCGGTTTGCTCTAAGTGCTTTTGTAGCAACTACTTATGTACCACTAACCACAATTTCCACACTTGTCTACAGCGTATAGAGTTTTCCTACAGTTACTACAGTAACAAATATCACTAAGAGTTTTCAAGAACCAACTCCACATATCTATTTACCAGTTCGCTCAAGTTAATTTTATGTAGATCAATTAACTCCTTAGCCTTGTTCACATGAGATTTACTCATTGTCATTATACGAGAGTTAAAAAAGTGGATAATGTAGATCATGGCCTGTTCACGATTCATGTTGCAGGCTTCCACAGTATTCAAGTCTCTAAAGCTTTTAGCCACTGGGATAATCCTTTGGAATAATTCGTTCGGGTTTGTGCGGCCTAACCATCTTTCCATCGTCCGGCATCCACCAAGGTGCGTCCATACGATCTACCACACCGGGAGCTTCATCACAAAATATACGATGAGGACTAAAAGGGTCATTAGCACAATAAGAATACCTACCAACCCACACACCGATATGTTGTCCATAATACCAGATACCCTGACCATCTTCTGGTTGACGCTCAAAAAAACTAATCCATTCCATCGTAACCCTTTCTATAAGGATCGATAAGATCGTATGCTTCTCTAATTTTTTCTAGTACCCGATCTTGCATTTTATAGAATTTATCTTGATCGCCCCAGTAAATTGAACTACTAATATGATCTTCTACGATATTATACAGATATTGCAGTTCTGCTCTGGTCAACTCCAATTTTTCAGTTTTCATCACCAACTCTCCGGCATAGGAATCTCATCAAAACCAATATAGCATACAACTAGATCATTGTCAAACTGGTTCCATGCTGCCAAACCATCATCATATTCACCGTGCCACCATTCTCCCCATCCGCCTTCTTCTTTATTCCAATCCAGATCAATAGGAGAAGAATATCCCCTCACACAACAAAGATATTTGCCATTTATGATAGGATCGCTATAATGCCAGGTCATTTTACTCTCGTAATAATTACACACTTCGTGCCAGTATCACTATCGGTAAACTTCACACACTCATGAGGCCCATAATACCAAGCATCATTCTTCGAGAAGTTGAATACAACCTCATCGGTATTGAGTCGAATATCATTATACCCACCCTCATATCCAAGAGTAAGAACCCTCATATCAGCCGGATAACTCTTCAACTGCTCAATAAGTTCAGCAACGGTCATCACTCGTCCTCCGATCCTGCAAACATTTCGTTCCACGATTGGCTATCAATTCCGGTCATCAGAATCTCACGCTCATCGGCAGAGAGATACGGGAAACAATTTTGAATCAAACCACCATTGATCCACTCATTAGCATCGTCAAGATAGGTGACAATACTAAATGGACGACCACCAGTAGTATTACCACTAAAAGTAATCGTACCACCATCATGACTCACCCAACGATCAACAGCATCTGTCATAGCATATCGCTGAAACATATCTTTCTCCTTTGGCTATATTCTACTATCTATTATCGGCACTGTCAAGAGGGTTTCTTGAAGAAAAATTCTTGTAGCATAAGTGTTTGGTAGGTCAGCACTTACATCAAGCCGGGGCCGCCAGCCTCGTCCTAAGTGCTTTAGGAGCAAGGCTTTATAATCACTTCATTAGATAGGTTATTTCTTGTCCGGAAGATATTTGAGCAGCATACAGCGCTATACGCTTATCCTTTTCTCGCTTCTCAATCTGGTGGTCGGTCTCACCAATCTCTCTAGCATCGCACTTTCGTTCCAGATCAGCCAGCAAAACGCTATCGGTACGATTGTCCCTGAAATCTTCCGGAAGCCAGTGATTAGGAACCATAATCATGTCCTTAATCAGTTTCTCAAACTCTGCCATCAGTTCGTAGCCGTTCATATCTTCTCCTCGCACCCTGCTCTACAATCCTTAACAGAATTGCTCTGAATACAACGCCAAAGTTTTCCGTTGGTATGAATAGCCACACAATTCATAGCCCCATGAATCTTGCAGTGGGGTGTAGGGTTTATCCTAGGGTGTGTGGACTTGATTTCCACTAAGTCAAATCGGCTGTTGTTGTCGTTGATTGGTACGATGTTCATAAGGATATCCTACTATCTATTATCGGTTCTGTCAATAGGTTCCCTTGAAGGAAAATTTTTAAGACGTAAAGTATTGCTCTACAAGTACTTACGTCAAACCGGGGCCGCCAGCCTCGCCCTAAGTACTTTATCTATAAAGAGTTAGGATAAAATCGTGTTGAATCACTTCTTTAACGTCGGTTGGCGGGTAGCACACGCAACTCCCTAGCCGAATATTGCCGACAATATGAAAACCAGCGGAATCTTTTACGCCCCGATTCCTATAGCCCACACGATTGCCCCTTGTCAGGATCGGATGGAAACCGCCCACGGAAACCTCCCTAGAATCTTTCACACTGCGCCATGCTATATGATTCATCTGGCTCTTGGTGACGGTTACTGGTTGTATTGTTGCGGTGCCACGGTGGTAATTGCTGTGGCTTTTCTCATTTCAGGCTTGCGATTGCCTTACTACCCCTGCCGATTCTTCGCTCCGAATCGGTATAGATGATTACGTTTCATCTACTTCAGCAGGACCGCATTGTATTGGTCGTGGTGAGGATGCCATCCCCCATAGATTGGTACTTCTATCCAACGTATAACCCCGTTGGCAACTCCCCCAGTCTTTCAGAGAAAGTTTATCGAAATAGGTTATCCCAATCTAGTCCCGAGCATGGACCCACGATAGTTTTTAGGGACGGATGGATTCGTCTTGGGTTGTCAACGGTGTGCTATCACCTAGACTCTCAACTTGACCATCTACTTCACTGCCCGCCTCTTCCCACCATAGCAGGCAGTTGGGCTTTGGGGAAGTTGCTCACGCAACCTAGCAGTCCCTGTTTTGTATTGTCAATGATCGCTGCGAACTCTTGTATTCTACAGTATATTATCGGCTTGTCAAGAGGGTTTCTTGAAAAAATATTTTTTTGATGCAAGTCGTTGATACATAAAGACTTACGACGAACTGGGCGGCGCAAATTCGCCCTAAGTCCCCTTAGGCTAAGAACTTAGAGCGAACCGCGTTTAGGTAGTGATTTCTTCTGGATCGTCCTTGAAGAATTCTTCCATACCAAACTCATTCCACAGTGCAACAGGAATCATATCCTTACTAGGATAGTCTACATAATTATCAGCACCATTATCCCAAATACCACAAAAGGCCATACCCGGTTCCCAATAACTAGCCCTCACATTATATCCCAACTCAACCAGTTTATCATACAAACCAACAGGAGGACTCCACGCACTATCAAAAGAACAACAAACTTCATTATCCACCCGCGTAGCCTTGAGTCCGTATCTTTCCTCTTTATCCGTACCCATATAGGCTCCGATATCCCATTTTGTTGACCAGTTATCTATGCACCAGTTATACCATTTATCATTATCATAATAACCTTCTGGAACAGGTAAAAATTCTTGACAGGCTTTTCCTCTATTATACGCGTTCTCGAAACGGTCTAACATATGAGAATCGTTATGTTTCACTGTCAATTTATTTAGACACCAATTAGGGATATAGATACCCTCCTTTTCTAAGAAACAGGCCAATACGATAAGTATACTGTATTTATTTTGCTTGTCAAGTCAGTATTTTGGGGTATTATAAGGGTATACTGGAGGTTTGTCATGGATTCTAAAATAAACCCTAAATTTCCTAATCATATTATTTATGAAGATGGTAGAATTTATTCTCTCAGATTGAATAGATTCATGAAACCAGATATGAATAGTTCTAATTATATCAGATATTCTATTCGTGGTAATAATAAGAAAGTTTTTGCTCATCATTTAGTTATGGATACTTTTGGAAGTGTGCCACCATCAAATATGGTAAATCCTACAATAGATCATATTGACGGAAATAAACATAATAATCACATAAATAATTTACGATGGCTACCTAAAAAAACCAATACAGGTAGACATAATCCCCGTAAAGTTAGTCTAGATAAAATTCAACAAATTCGTGAACTCTATAATACCGGTAAATACTCATATAGACAAATAGCAAGAAAACTAGATATTGGATGTCACAAAACAATCAAGAGATTACTCAATTAGAACTCAGAGCAACAGCCCGATCACGTTGAGAACGAATTTTTTTCAGTATGCTAGCAAATGTTTTGTCTGTCATTGCAGTAATAGCAGATGTTTTGACTGACAAAGGCAGATCACTTTTTTCTGCAATATCAACAGAAAACAATACCAACCCAAACAATTCGTCATACAACTTATCAAAATCTGTTTTTGCTAACTTCATTATTCTACCTCAATGAGTTCATAACTAATATCAGCCTCAATTTCTTCATCAAAACCTATTTCTTGACTGATCCAGTCTCTAGCATCCCCTATATCGTCAAAATCATAGGCTCTACTTGAGCCATTTTCGGTTCTAATCACACGATATATCATAACATCCTCTCTTTCCTCACCAATCATATCATAATCAGTATGGGTTGTCAAGATCCCCCTATTTTGGCTGACTATAGCCCATCACAGCAAATCCGTAGGATTAGGAGAGACAAGCAACCTTTCGACCCACACATCTCGACCATATTTTTCAGTTGCTTTACGAATAGCGTCGAATTGGCTAAATGATACAACATATCCAACAAAACGGTTATTTTTGATAACACGCCAACAATAATCAGTATAGAAGGTGGTTGAGTTCATAGGTTCATTCTATATGATATTATCGGTTTGTCAACACAAAAACTGAAAGAAAAAACTTGTTGTAAGTCCTTGCATATCAAGCACTTATGTCAAATGCGGCCCCGCGGCCTTGCCCTAAGTGCTTATGAGTAAACACTTTAGAGCAAGACTCAGGACTCTTGTAATTTAGGCCATAGCAGCCTTGAACATCATACTAGCAAACAAAGGCTTGCGACAATTCTTAGTACGCTCTGCATAGAAATTACGCACCGATCCATTAGACATTTGGCAGGTAACCAGATGGTTGGTACGAACAAAATTAGGATCATTACGACGGTACTTGCTATGAGTATTCAGCCTGTGAATACTGTTATTGTCCAGATTATGAACACTAAGAACCTTAGCAAGATAACGCTCAGGCTCACCCTGTGCGGGCTGTTCATAAATAAAGTTATACACTTCACCAACCTTAGCGGTACTAAGAGAAGCATGAGTGCCACTAATAGGCCCGTAAGAACTAAAAAGCATCAAACCAAGAACAATAGCAGCAGCAATACCACAAACAACATAAACCATAAATCAAACCCTTTCTAAAAGAAAATCAAACCACAACACTCACTCGATTCTACACTATTATCGTCATTTGTCAAGAGCGAACTTGAGAAAAATTTTCTTCCCAGAACTCTTTCAATTCCGCAAGGTTCACAGCACTATCGTTCCATGAAACACTGTCCGGTGTCTCATACGCTATAACTGAACATGGGACCACTTCCCTCAGTCTAGCCTTGAAATCATTATAGTCTTGACACACGCCAGCAAACTCATTCAAACCCTCATCATTACTGATCCACAGACATACATTCCATGTCTGATAGTTTGCATAACCATTGTAGGTTCCATCAGCACTCATGTCATCACTCTCTCTTTCTCTCATCATTCTACTATCTATTATCGTCAAATGCAAGAGGGAAACTTTAATCTTTCAGTATTGCAAGGATTGTTGTAAAGTATTGGTAAATAAAGACTTATGGCAAAATAGGCCCCGCCCCGTCAGCCCTAAGTGTTTTAACACAAAGGGTTTATGACGAGTACAGATTTATTCAATCAAAATCCACAAAAATAATCTGATGATATCCACGAGGCTTAATAGTCAAACCACTATCATAATCTGTGGTATCAGACTTAACACCCGTCATACCAACCAAAGCCTTAGCCCGCCTAGTAATCTTATGCTGAGTAGCGTCGTTCTTCACTGCAAAATCATAACGCTTTACCCAACCATAATTAGGCTCACCACCAAAAGTATCAGTAATCGTTACGGTCGCTTTCATTTTCGAACTCCTTGTTATCAAAAACCAAATCACTCACAAGATAAGACGCCAGAACACCAAACACAAAACCTAAACCAAAAATAGTATAACCATCCATGGCCCTTTTCCTTTTAATTTACCAGATAGGTAATCAAACACCCTCCAATAAAACTTGCCAACAACACCATTTTTTCCATAAAACTCATTCTTGCACCATTCTATATTAGAGTTATCGACATGTCAAGACCACCAACTTTAGGCTGACTATGGCCACCTTCGCCAAATCCGAAGGATTAGGAGAGACTACCAACCATCATTCATCGCTTTACGATTCTTAGCCCCACGAGTTCGGAGGCGCTTGGGACGATTATCGTGCTGACCGCTACCCCCAAGGTGGGGATTATGTCCCTTACCAATTTCCCATACTGGACGAATATTCAGCACCAGTACCATAGGCTTTTTTCGTTTGCTCATGTTCTCTACTATACCATATTATCGACAATCGTCAAGCACAATGTTTAGGAAATCTTTTTGATGTAAAGTGTGAGCCCACAAGGACTTGTGTCAAAAACGGCCCGCCCCCCGCGACGTAAGTCTTTACATCACAAGGGTTTATATCACCAATCTGATTGGTCAAAGTCCAGATCAGCATCTTCTAGATGCTCGTCTTGCTCATCGTAATAATCGTCATCATCTTCCGTAGAATAGTTATCGGAGTGGTAATCGTCGTATCGCTCTGCAATCTCATCATACATATGTTCAGTGTCGGCAGTCCAGCCGCCGATGTGCGATTCCATGAACGAGTCGAGGAAAGAATCTTCAAACATGAGCCTATCTCCAAGTGGTGGTGTTACTGAACTTCGCTTAGTCTACATCTATTATCGTCGCTTGTCAAGCGCATTCTTGAAAAATTTTTTACTATTCGTAAACCATTGATATATAAGCACTTACAACTAGCGCGGTCCGGCCCCGTTGCTACAAGTGCTGTAGCAGCAAGGGTTTACGTTTAGTAATCGCCGCAAGTATCCAAGCGTACAGGCTCGCTTCTAAATGAACATACGTTCAGTCCGCTAGCAGCAGTTACAGCGTCAAGTTGTATGCCTAGAAACTCTTGTCGTTCCATAGCATTAGTATCATTATGATTTGGCAATTCCAAAACAAACTCATGCCAGAGCGGCATTTCATAGCCGTGTTCATCTTCCACTACAATATCGTAAAAACGATAGTTATTCATTAGTAATCTTCTCCATAAAAGGAACCATCATCATTATCATAGTATCCGTAATCTTCGTTCGTTCCATAACCTGCGGACGCAAGACCGGATTCATGATCTCCGTCCATGCTATCATTGTAATCGTCATTCCAGAAATTATCTTCTGGCGGAGCAGGCGGAATATCATTATCGTCCTCATAAAAATCATTGTAATCGTCGTAGTTCATATCATCCTCATAAGCGTTATCGGGATCGAACAGAGGATCGGGGTGACTCATAGACTATTCTCCTTTTTCAAGAAACATACCACACTTCGCCGCTATCATCAACCATCTCTTCCGGCTCAAACTCATCCACGATGCCGATCACATCGGCCCAGTCCCAAAAATCCACATTGATACTGTAATCGTCAATCGGTTCCACCGTACCCTCATCACGCATTTCGGACAGAATCCGGTTCACATCCTCAAAATCGTTCAGCATGGTAGCGTTCTCCGTTGTGATGCTCTGAGTCTACACTATTTATCGACCATTGCAAGAGGCAAACTTAGAAAATAATCTTGTGCCAAACAAAAAAAATATTATTTGTTGTAAGTTGTTGTAGGATAAGCACTTACGCTTAGCGGGGCCTGCCTTACTGATCATAAGTTCTTATGCAGCAAGGGCTTATGTCAACATACACTTTCAGCCTTTACCGACAGTTCCTGTGCCATAGCCTTACCCATCTTGAACTTGACGGTCTTGCGAGCCTCAATCATAACGGTTTCGCCAGTACGAGGATTACGAGCCTTACGAGCCTTAGATTCAACCACGTTGAAAACACCAAAATTACGCAGTTCGATTCGTCCTTCACTGACAAGAGTAGCCATCAGTTCATCCAAAGTGTGCTGGACTATGGCCTTAGCCTGCAAACCAGTAATGCCACACTTCTCAGCAATCCGTTCGGCCATATCACGCTTAGTATTCATTCTGCTCTCTCTTTCTTGTCTGATCATTCTATACTTATTATCGACCAAAGTCAAGCCCCAGTATAAAAAAACTTTGCTTATAATCTCGTAAGATTTCTTATGGCAAATACCGTGCCAAAGCCGTAAGTCGTTAGCCAGCAAGCACTTGCGGCAAATCTGGCCCGCCGGCCTTGTCCTAAGTGTTTTAGGCTCAAGGCTTTATGTTCAAGGACCAATAACCATTCCACTATAGAACGGGAACACCTGTTCACCTTTACTCACAAACCACTTAAAGTTTTTCTGAAATACAGTATACGGACTATACTGATTGATTCGATCCTTCGTGGTACTGGTTTGCCAGCCCCCATTGCTGAGGGTATACGTTCCATCCTCATGGATTCTCACCACGCAAGTACGATGCAGCGTGATGCCCACGCTACCATCACTCAAAATCTCCGCATAAGTATTATTACCAACCTTACGACGGTTAGCATTACGCTTACCACGAACCATAGAAACTGCTTGTGAGTGAGTCATATTTACCCTTTATGTAATTTTCAAGAAACGCCCATGTATGAAGAGTTCTTCACACAATAATCATAAAACATCTCGTTCAACACTTCGCTATAGTTTTCGTAAGTCAAACGCTTCTTAGAACAAGTAGACTGACACTCTGCAAAAAACTTTCCAGAACTAACTTCATACACAATGGTGCAAGCGTAAGACTCGCTACCCCAAATCCTAGCCTTGCAGTCGATAAACTTCTTGAACATCTTTCTCTCTCTTTCTTCCTTCTCTATCTCTTATATCGACATTATACCGCAGCATTCTTTAGTTGCAAGATAAAACTTTCCTTGCAATGCTGTAAGGTTTAGCTCAGCAAAAAGCGTGCCAAAATAGTTGGTGTCATAAGTTGTTGTGTGGCAAGTACTTACGTCAAATCCGGCCCGCCATATTTGCTGTAAGTGCTTATACAGCAAGGGCTTATGCATTATGCTGAAACTTTGTTAAGCATGATCATCAACCTTCCCAATGGAAAGGTGAAACTTCAGCATTATTTGCCATAATAGCCTGATACTGATCCTTCAAGGCTTCAACCCTTTCACGAGAACCGGGCTTTCCAACCTTGAGAATCATGGTATCCTCACCACCAATCAGACGAGGATCAGCCTTTTCATCCCTAACCTTGCCAATACGACGTAAAGCCTTGCGATTGAATTTCAGCACCTTTTCACTGCTGATCGGACCATACACATGGTTTGCCAAAGACGGCTGATGACGAATAGCAATTCCAACAAACGTCATACGAGCCTGAATCTTAGCCTTTTCGATGATAGGGAACTTGGTTTTCATTTTTCTTTCTCTCTTTCTTGTATTTGGATTATAGCAGGATTTTTTTGGATTGCAAGACAAAAGTTTCCTTGCAATGTCGTAAGATTCAGCAGAGCAAATGCTGTGCCAAATATTGAGCAAATCATGTTGAACATAAAGTGTTGCGGCATAAAGACTTACATCAAATCCGGCCCGCCCGCTTTGCCGCAAGTCTTTTAGCGACAAGGGGTTACGTTCAATCCCCACTCAGGAAGGGGTATCGCTCTTGAAGCACCCTATCCGTCTCATCCCACACAGCGTCCTGCTCGACACGGACGCAGTAGTCGTTCAGCTTCTGGTAGAACGTAGCCGCATCCCGAAGCAAAACATTTTCGGGAAAATTGTTGATTCGTACGAAAAATCCACCACCCCCCGTTGAGGTGATATCAAAACGCACGTCATCATGCATCATATCATAGATAGCGTCGATGATTTCCTGAGCCGTAACGATTCGACCAAGCATTTCTTTTTCCTTTTCTCTCTTTCTCTTTCCAGAATTGTATGCAATTTTTCCGCCGCGTCAATCCCTCAAACGAGGGATCGGTTTTCGCTAGCGATTTTCGCATAGAGAGAATCGTACACAGTACGATGAACACAGTCCAAATCAACACTCTTCAAGGTATAGTAGCCGACAATATTGTCAAAAATATGGTACTTGTCACCTTCCTTGACAATCGTAAAACCCACCCGATAGGCGTAATAGTTGATCTTTGCACGAATAGTGCTATACTTCGGCATCTTGCGAATCTTTCTCATGTTCTTCTCTCTCTTTCTCTTTCTTCTCTACTTCTTATATCGACATTATACAGGGTCTATCTTGAGTTTTCAAGAGAAATCCTGAAATTTTTCTGTCAAGAAATTTTGACAAAACTTTTTGGATTTTTCATATGCTTTGGCATACCATATGCTAGAGCAAAAAGTGTGCCATACTAGCAATTCGCCCTAAGTCTTTACGCTGTAAGTACTTACATCAAATCCGGCCCGCCATATTTGCTGTAAGTGCTTATACGACAACGGTTTATGGCTTCACAAAATTTCGTATAAGATTTCTGTTAAGCATTGAGCACCTGTACAGTAGTGTATGTTACAAAAACGCTAAACACTAACAACCCTATAATTTCAGGCATTCCTACCTTCTTTCCAACCAGCAAACACCAAAGTAAACTCCTTACCGGGATATTTGGCAGCAATATAAGCACGAGCAGTCTCTTCACGATTGTCGGAAGCAGACACACCCTGAACACCAACACCATCAATCATAACATTCCAAATCCTACGCTTAGGAAACTTCACCCTAGGCAGGCTTCGGATAAACTGATTCACACTAGTAACCTTTTGCATTTTCTCTCTCTCTCTCTCTTTCTCTACAAACCAATCTACCAAACTTTTTCCGCCGCGTCAATCCCCCTAATGAGGGATAAATTTTCATCACGGCATTGTTACGCCAACAATCAAACCGAAAATAGCCACAACGCAAAAAATGCAAACCATAAACGAAACCCTTTCTTTCTTCTCTATCTCTTATATCGACATTATACCACGGTATTCTTTAGTTGCAAGAAAAAAATTTCCTTGCAATGCTGTAAGGTTTAGCTCAGCAAATATTGTGCCAAATATTTAATTCAATAGACTCGCCATAAATCCTTTACCAGATTAGACTTACATCAAATGTGGGCGTCCATATTGATCATAAGTCTTTATACCTCAATAACATAGGGGTGGTTTTTCTGTTTTTTTTACCCTTTTCCCAACCCAGACTAAAAGCGGAGGGTGGTTGATACGCAATCGAAACCAATAAAATATAATGTATTACCTAAACTATCCCTGTAGACCCTTGTTTCTTACTCTTTCTTTGTCTTTTTAGCTGTCTATAAGACAAGCTGAATCTTCTGTTTCTATTAGAATCCAGTATATCAGGATACTTTTCTTTTAATTTAAGTTCCTTTTCCCATCTGTACGCAGCATATGATACTTTTTTACCGCACCATATTTGGTTACCACTCCAGCGGTCAGCAAAATATTGCGTTAACTTGTATAAATCTGCTTTAAACTCTATCCACTTTTCCTCAAATTCTTTTGGAAAATCCCCGCGTTTATCAAGACTGTTTTGTCTATGGCTTCCTTTTTCTAGATGATCAGGATTAAAGCACCGACCGTTACCACATTTATGTCGTATTAATTCGGGATACTCTCCAGTTTTTTCCCAATACGCAACCCTATGCTTTAATAGTGTCTTGGTTTGACCAGAGTCTTTGGATTCGCCAATAGTTACCTGCATTCTAGCATAACCACTAACATGAACATCATTACTTTCTTTACATCCCGTCTCATTATTTATAGTATAAAATTTTGTATAAGAATTATACGTAATAGCTTTTTGTAGCCATGGTCTCAAATATTCTTCGTTATTGGAGGCCCACGTATTCAATAAGCAATTTTTATTGTATTTATTTAGATAATGTGTTTCTTTCCTCAATAGCTCAGCCTCACTACACTGCTCAATAATAGCATACTTGATAGTACAGTCTTTATTATTAAAATAAGACAATAACAATTTTGAATTATGCTTATTATGTTTTAAGTCTCTGCAATGTTCTGTTAGTCTTTTTTTAATGTTTATACTACTACCTATATATAGTTTGATATCATTAATTTTAAAAGCAGCACACGAATCATTTTTGTCATATTTCCAAACAAAATAAATAGCATAGACACCAGAAACACTATTTTTCATTCGTTTGATATTATTAATAGTTTTCCATTGTTTGATCACAGAATGATCTACATTAGTTTTTATATCTCTTAGCTTAAACATATTACTCAAATATGCTTTGCTCACATTATATTTTTTTATTAAACTATTAGTAGTAGCACCAGCTGCATATTCTGCTATTAATTTTCTTTCTTGGTTGCCATTTAATATGGTTTTAATTTTGCGTTTAGTTTTGTCCTTACTGCCTTTTGGTCTTGGCATTTTATTTCCTAATAGTGAACTGATGGGTTATTGTTGTTTGTTTCGATACAGGATCAAATACCTGAATCTTAACGTTATTATAACCCCTATGAAACCAGTTCCTATTAAATAAAATATTAAAGCCATGATTAGTACCCCACACAGTCTGCATTAATGCTGGCCTATACTGATTAGCCCACTGACCAGCAACTAATCTATTATTAACTAGTATTCTTACAATCACAGGAGAACTACCACTTATTTCACTATAAGCCCATCCCGTCACTCTTCTTAAACTTATAAAACCTACATGAACCACAGGAGGAGGAACGGTAACCTTTGTCGAAGCTATTTCACTCCAAGATCCGCTCTGAACGTCCTGAGCCTTGATACTTATAACATGTTCCCCTACCACCAGACCACCCAGATTAAAAATGAAAGATCCATCCGAGTTTGTTATCTTGGTAGTTACTAAAGTATTATCTATCCACAACTGAACGTTTACTGATACCGAACTATCAGGATCTTTTGCCCAACCACCTATAACTCTTAAGGTCTGGTAATTAATTGCCCCAATAGGAGCTTGATTATGAGTATATGGAATCCCCAACAAACTATCTACAGCCGCCTCTAAATTTAATTTGCCCCCAGTAGCTACCTTACCAAATAATTCTGGAATTTTATCCACGTTTGAGAATAACACAGTCTTAGTTTCTGCAACACTTATTCCTGGCTTAACAGCATTTAATAACGCCACAGCCCCAGCAACAAATGGAGAGGCCATGCTAGTTCCACTCATATATCCATAATTGTTATCTGGTAAAGTAGATAAAATCATTGTGCCAGGAGCAGCTAAGTCCACAGTTTCATTTCCATAATTAGAATATCCAGATAAATTAATATTATCATCCCCTAATGATGCTACACTAATAATATTATCTAAATTATAACAACTAGGATAATTTAAGCTAATATCATTATTGCTAGAACTATTTCCTGCTGCCACCGTAAGCATAATATTACTATCATTTAATTTAGATATTTCATTATACATTACTGAACTATAATTAGTACCCATATTCCAGCTAGCATTAGCCACAACTATATTTATATGATAAGTATTTTTCATCATTAAAATATAATCCATAGCTTTTAAGGCCCCACTTGTATATCCCACCCCCTTATCATCCATAAATTTTAAGCTCATTATACTAACATTCCAATTTATTCCACAAATTCCCAACCCATTATTCCCTTCTGCACCAATTATGCCCGCAACATGAGTTCCATGACCATAATTATCTTGAATATTATTAGTATTATCAACAAAATTCCACCCATGAATATCATCAACATATCCATTATGATCATTATCTATTCCATCTCCTGGTATTTCTCCAGGATTAGTCCACAAATTATTTTTTAGATCATTATGGTTTACATCAACTCCACTATCAATAATAGCCACCACCACATTTTTTGATCCTGTATAGTTTGTCCATGCATTATAAGCTGAAGTACTATTTAAGCCCCATTGATCATTAATTCTATTATCATTAGGAGCTATTGATAATAGTTGTTTGGATTCTAATTTCTCTATGCCCAGAACTTTTGTGTTCACTTTTGCTCTTCCTTGAAACAAATTCAAAACTCTATATCAGCACAAGTTAGCATAAAAAGCTCAAAAATCAATAAGAATTTTTTATTTATCTTATATAAATTTCTACTCTTGCAGACCTATTGATACCTGTACTATTATTACAACAATTAATTATATCACCAGCTGAATAATTACCAAAATTAGAATCCAGACCAATACCATTGCTAACATCATTGGTTCCTGCCCAATAACCCCAACTATTACTAAGGGTGGATGGAGAAGAATAATTTCCTTCTCCATTGTCATTCCAACCAAAACCCCATCGTACTCTTGCGGTACCATAGTTCCAAAAGGGTCTTGGATAACTTTTAAAATTGAATCCATAAAAATTGATATCTTTCTGTGTTGCAAAAATATTATTCCCCCAGTTTGGAGAATTTGTTGCTAGTCCTTTAAAATATCCTCCATAGTTTCCTCCTGTATTAACACCACCAGTATTAAAGGTGCCAGCAGTATTAAAAAAATCGATTAAACATATTCTATTTCCATCAAAGAAATTATTCTCCAGCCATGTCCAACAATTAAAAGGATTAGGAGTTATTGCTCCACCCCCATTATTTACTAAAATATCCGGCCAAATAGCCATAATATCTTTAGCTTGAAAAGTATTCATAATATGAAATTTAGCATCACTATTATTTCTATTAGCATCACTATGATTTAAAGTATTAGCTTGTGTCCAATAACTAGAAATATAATTAAATTTAGTACTACCCAACGAAGCTTTCATAGCCAACATCCATGCTCCTCCATCAAAAGATGAATCCATTAAACAGTATGTTAAATTATTATTAATTAAATAAACTCCGTTAGGAGCTGTTGGTAACATATTTTTAATTTCTAAAGCATTATTAAAACTGATTGACCCATTAGTTGTTGGTGTTATATTATTTGATTCTATAGAATATGGACCATTTCCACAATTATTAGCTGAGTATACTCTAAATTTATAATTAGTATTATTACTAAGATTATTAATTTTTAACATTTTCATTTTTATTTTTCCTTTTTTTTATTTTGGATTTATAAAAGGAGCATCAGATGGTGTAAAATTATCATTATATCTTGCAACACCCTTGGTTATACGGAATTCATCAAAATAACCCAGAATATAACCAGCATTTCCGTTATCCCCACCTATTGCTAATGGCAAATTATCATTAATATTAGCTGATGAAGATCCTCCACCACAATAAATTCCATTAATATACATTCTTATTGTGCCATTATCTCTAACAACTGCGACATGATTCCACTGATTAGGAACAACAGAAATATTGCCAGGTAAAAAGCTTGATGTTTCATCAATCCACATTAAGACGTTATTTACACCATTATTATAATTAGTATCTAACAAGAAATACCAACCTCCAGGATTAGGTGCTGTTGCGGTAGATGCTATTGATCCCCATGTGTAGTACCCCGATATGCTTCCTGTCCAATATAACCAACATTCTATTGTAAAGTTTTGAGTTCCAAATTGTATAGAAGAACTATTATTTACTATAGCTTTTTTACCCCATGAAGAGCAATCTAACGAATTATTGAATTTGCCTATTTGGTTTGTTATAGCAGCACCATTTATAGCATTTACAACATTACTATTAATGGAACTATCAATCAGATTGGTATCTCCATTACCGCTATCCATGTGTAACAGTAGCGAAACATTATTTATATAAGGATCAGGATCACTGAATGGAACATTTGAAGGATTACAATAGTCGGGGAACGGCGCGGTGGGCGGAACGAAATTGGAGGTGTAACGGGCCATTGACGAGATGCGCAAATCGTCGATGAAACCCGAAAAATTAAACCCGTAGTTCGGGGCACTCCCAATCGAAATGCCGCTATTCGTGACGGGGAACGTCTGAGTGCTCGTGCCGATTAACGTGCCGTCCTGATACATCGAATTGGTGCCGACATAACGAACGCACGCTATGTGCGTCCATGCGTCAACGCCAACGGAACCGCCCGCAATCGCCCCTGTGAGTGCGTTGTTCCAGTAGAGCGTTCCGTTTGGCGTCACGTACACGTTCATGCCTCCGACACCACCACGGATGTTGCCGGCCTCAAAAAAAGTTTGTACGCTACCACCACCGGCGGCGCGTCGCATCCACAGTTCAATCGTAAAATCGCCCGACCAATCAAATCCCGGCAGCGACGCAGACAGGTAATCGCCGATGCCGTCGAACGCCGCGGACTGAGATCCGAACTTGCATTGCGCCGACGATTGCGTTGCGTTGCCATTCGCCGTGACGGTTTTGGGAGTGCCGCTGGAATCGGTAAACGACGATCCGTTGCCTTCCATGTGTAACAGTAGCGAAACATTATTTATATAAGGATCACAATCACTGAATGGAACATTTGGTGGAGTGAAATTATTAGTATAAACTGCTTTGCTAACTATTCTAAGTTCATCTATATAACCATTTAACACATACTGGGATGCAGGATGTTTTCCTATTATTAGAGGAGCATTTTCTGTTACAGAATAATATGAGCCACTAGCCTGACTTTGTAGGTTTCCATCTACAAATAAAGATGTTAAATTACCATCGTAAACCACTGCTATATGATGCCAAGTTTGGGAAGATGGTTGGTTTATAGCTATATTTCCCCATGATGGACTACCTGGATAAGCCATAGCATTTAACCACTGCCAGTATAAAGTATTATTTTCTACAAACAAATTGTATTGTAGTCCATTTACATAATTCCACTCACCTTGTGAAGCTCCTTTTGAGATTAAAACCTTATCTGTATTATCTATAAAATTAACAAACATTTCTATAGTAAAGGGTTGATTATTTAATCCGAGATCAAACTTAGTATCATCTGGTATCGAAATATAAGAATCATTCGTACCATTTACATATAAACTAGATCCTCCAAACTTGCTTTGATTCGTACTAATTTTTGCATTATTATATGGTGTTATAGATGAATTATAACAACTACTATCAATAAAGTTAGTGCTTCCATCATTACCATCAAAATGTAGAAGTAAAACACAATCTTGACATTGATTTGAGGTCGGGGTTGGGGTTGGGGTTGGTGTAGCGGTTGGAGTTGGTGTAGCGGTTGGAGTTATATAAGCATCACAATCACTACTGAATGGAGCAGTCGGAATTGCAATATTACTGTCTGATATTAAATTAAGTGCAGAGCCTGAGCCTATAGTAAGGCGTAATTCATCAATATAACCAACAAAAGATGGAAAATAATTTTCTCCACCATACCCAATATAGGTAGGCTCAGTATAAAAAGTTATAATACTATTATTAAAACCACTACCAGCAAAATTTCCATTTATATACCAACGCCATATATTAGATGCGCGAGAAAATGCAATATAATTCCATTGATTAACCACAACCTGACTATTAGCGGATAAATATAAATCGTTAGCATTAGGAAGATTATTTATATGAATTTTAGGAACTAGAGAATCAATATGAACCACAAACTTTGCATGATCACCTGATCCGCCGCTAGTTGCATAAATTCCATAACGCCCAGAAGATTGTGTTGGATAAATCCAGCATTCGAAAGCTAAATCACTATCATTAATATTAAAATCAGAATCATATTCACTATAGATCCATCCATTGTTGGTAATCATAGAATTACCAAATTTGGCGAACCATTTAAATTGTACTGGATTACCCGGTTCAGACAATATTAATGTTTTTGGAATATTACTAGAGTCTATAAATACATTACTTCCATCCTCACCATCAAAATGTAGAAGTAGAACACATTTACATTGATTTGGGGTCGGGGTCGGGGTAATGTATTCGTTCCAAATCGATCCACCATCAATACTATATTCTACTATATATTTTAGTGGTGATTTACCACTATTAATATCTGATATTTCATCCCAAATTAGATACGCTTCGCTATCACCCGCTATTGTTAGGATATTTGTAGGAGCTTCTGTTGGTGTTGTACAATTATTAGAATCAGGAATGACACTATTACTATTAACACTATATTTAGTATCATTAATATTATATATAGCTCCAATTCTAAAAATATAAGAAGTTCCATTATTTAAATTTTTAAGTAGAATATAATTTAAAGTTGGATCTATATAATTTAAATAGTTATTCCAACTAATACCATTATTAATACTATATTGTATATTATATCCTAATACTTTTAATATATGATTATTAGGAAAGCTCCAACTTAAAAGAGCACTAGTATCTCCACTTTCCGCCTCCACATTGAATGGTATATCCAACTTTACTTCACAGGACTCATAAGATCCTATACCAGCACTATTTATTGCAGCTACTCTAACTAAATATGTTTTATCAATAGTTAAATTATTAAGATTAATATTTGTATTTATAGAATTATTAATATAATCAACCCAATCTATTCCATTATTATTAGAATACTGTATACTATAATTAATAATTTCTCCGCCATTATCATCATCTGGTTTAGTCCATAATAATGATATACTGTTATTAGAATCAGCATGAGCAGATAAATTAGTAATATTATTTGGAATCGATATTTGTGTTCCTGTTGATGGAAATGGAGCAAGAATACTATTTATATTAAAATTATCGTTATATCTACATGATCCTACTCCTTTTGTAATTCTTAACTCATCTATATAGCCATTAAATGTTTCACTACCATAACTATGCATACCAGTACCAATATAAACTTCTCTAGAGTACCCCAAATCAGAAGCTGCTGCCCCACCACTAATTGATAAAGATTGGTTACCATTAATATATACGCTAATATTTCCATTATTTCTCACCAATGCTAAATGATTCCAAGCATTTAGGGTCACACTATTAGCTCCCCAATTCCAAGATGTGCCATTAAAATATAATTGGTCTCCATTTGTGCCCATTCTCCATAATAATCCACTATCATATCGTCCTATAGAAATAAGAGTTCTCCAATTAATATTATCTAAAGGATAAATCCACATCTCCACTGTAAAATCTTCTGTTCCAAATCCAAAAGCAGGATCGCTTTCTATAAAAACATACGGAGATCCACCGTTAGGAGCATAGTCACTTCGTCCACTTAGTTTTAAAGATCCCGATTCTGTACCAAATCTATCTTTATTCTTACTTATAAAAGCCCCATTATATAAAGTAACATTTTTAGGGGTTATAGATGAATCAATAATATTCATTATTTTATCCTTATGCGTCCATATGAAGAAGAAGTTTTGTTTTATTATATAGATTATCTGTTGCTCTAGGAGCAACATTTACAGCAGAAGATATTTCGCTGTATGGTCCAATTCCTGCAAAATTAATATGAGCTATTTTAAAAATATAAGTAGTATTATTTTCTAAATTAACTATATTTATAATATCATTTAATAGATAAGATATAAAATTATTCCAAGAAGATCCATTATCACTAGAGTATAAAACAGAATAACCTTTACTAGGCGAAGAATAAGTTGTACTTATATTTGGATTTATAGCTATAAATACTTGCTTATCATCTGGTATGATATTAATTATTTGTGGAATATCAGTTATAGTAGATAATTCAACAATATTGCTATATGGTCCAGAACCAACACTATTAGTAGCTTTAATTCTAAATAAATATGAATTATTTGTGCTTAAATTATATAATTGTCTATTATTAATACTATTATTAATATTAGCACTATATTTAATATAGTCTATATGCGAATATAATTCATTACTACAATTATTGCTTTTAATATGATTATGAGAAAAATTCTTAAAACTATTACTAAATATATCATTATAATAAGTTTGTACTATTCCATTTATATTTATAGCTAAATTTTTTAATATAGGATTTATTGATATCTTAATAGTATTAAAAATTCCTGGATCAGAAAAAATTAAACTATCATGCAAAGACCAAACTGTAGATTGTCCTTGTGGTTCTATACCTACCACAACCCTAGATGGATAATTAATACCTAATGCTGAATTCCACTCTGTTTCTTCTGTTCCATAGCTATTATAGTATATTTTAACAGACCCTAAATCATTATAAAAAACTATACTAGGATTTCTATTAGTATCAAATGTACTAAGAAAACTGATTTCAAAATCAAATAAATTTTGATCTTCAATAAAACTATAAGAACTAAAATTATCTTGAGAATTACAGCAAAGTGTTATTCTATAATTGTTAATACTACAATTATTACCTGATAATATTTGAAAATTGTTATTAAAATTTACTAATTTATTTCGAGTATTTAGAGTTATAGTTTTTGTATCGCTATAAATATCAGTATATTCTATCCAAGAATCTCCATTATCATTACTATATTCTACAATATAATTATTTATACTAATAATATTATTTTTAGATATTGGATTTGGATAATTTGGATTATTCCATGATAAATTAATAATATTATTATATTCTATGAGAGAAAGATCCAAGGGTTCTGAAGGAATAGTTGGAGGTGATCCAAAATCAGGATAAGGACGATATGATACTGTAAAATTAGGATATATACCATTATATATACGATATCTTGCTACCCCTTTAGTAACTCTAAATTCATCTATATAACCAGTAAACATCTGATTTCCAGTAGTATCACTGCCAATATATGCAGATGCTATTGATGAATACTGTCTATCATCATTAATCGTAGCTGATACAGCTCCATTAACATATAAATTTAAAATACCTGAAGTTTTTACTAGTGCCAAATGTGTCCATGTTGATAGTGGTATAGATGGCCCATTAATAATATTTTCATTATTATTAGCTACTACTATATTTCCTGAAGATGTGTTAGCATATATAGCTACTCCCTCAACCGTTGAATCTTCATATCTTCTATTATCAAATAATATTTGATTATCATTTTTATTAGATAACCAAACCCAAGCTTCTATAGTATAATCTTCTGATCCAAAACCTAATCTTTCACTATTTTCAATAATTATATAATTACTACCATCAAGATACAAACTATTACCTCCCATAACGCTAGTATTATTACTAATAATAGGATTATTATATGGTATTATATTATGTTTATATATCGAATAATCAACTAATAATTTATTTATATCATTGTCATTATATGATGATATCTCAAAACTATCTATATATCTTGCTATTTTTTTGGTTACTCTAATATTATCCATATATCCAATAAAAGAATACTCAAAATTAATTAGTTGTCCAATTAGAGGATTAGATCTTTCACAATTTATATCTTGTGAAAATACCATAGTATTATTTTGTATTTGACCGTCAATAAATAATCTACATAATCCGTCTTTTCTTGTAACTGCCACATGTGTCCATTTATTAATTTGTATATTAGTATTTGATTGAAGTCTTGTATTTCCATAAACTCCACCAGGAGTAAAATCTAAAACAGAACCATATATACCAAATATATAAGAATTATATGAAATTTCATTTCTTGTTTCTATAAATGGAGAATACGAAGAGTCCAATGAAGTAGGATATATCCATAACTCTATTGTGAAATCATCAGTTCCAAAACTTACACAATCAGAAGATCCTATCTCTAAATAAGAATAATCTTTTCCATTAAGATATAAACTTGTATTACCTTCTTTTTTTTCATCTGATGATAATTTAGCATCTCCTGCTCCTATAACAGCATTATTATATTTTGATATATCTCTAAAATCTATACTATTATTTTCTCCTTCCATATCCATTAATAAAGATGTATTATCTACATAAAAATTATCCATATGTATTAACAAAGATGTATCATAATAATAATCGTCAGTATAATATGTTGGGGTTACTAATACGTATCTACTGAATAAGCCGTCTTTATTATTGTTTACAGCAGCAACTCTTACTTTATACGTAGAATTATTTTTTAATCCTCTTATAGCAATATTAGTATTAGTATTATTAGTAGTAATAGTATTCATTTGTTTTATATTAATCTTAATTAGTAGTAATATTTCCAGTAATTAAACCACACCCATTAGACGTTATATTTCCAATAAATATATTTGTAAATGTAATATTGTCCATACTCCCAGAAACAGTAAAGTTAGATCCTCGTACTCCATCGCCATATGTAGAATAAATTTTTGCTGCTGTTGGTAATCCTATTACTCCATCTCCCAGATCAAGAGTATATGAAGATCCGACTCCTGGTATCTCTCCGCTATCAGAGCAATTATCATCAGTAAATACTACAACATTTACATCTATATTATCAATAGTTAATATAATTCTTGAACATCTGGGGTGATGAGACTCTGTGATACTAGTACTAGTATATTGTAAATATCTATATCCTTTAGGAATATTCGAAGGGGTTGGCGTCGAAGTTTTAGTTGGAGTTATGGTTAGAGATACAGAAGGAGACGGAGTTGGAGTTGGAGTAGATTCAATTTGTTCCTCAAATGCGCAAATTCCAAAAGTACCCGTGCCCCCACCATATTTCCAGTATTGGATCCATAAAGTTTCTCCCGGAGTTCTATCGCTTAATGATATAAGAGGTTGATATCCAGGACCAGAATCATCGTCGCAAGTTATTAAATTTAAATTATTACAATCGCTTCCAGAATAAACAGCCATAGCTCCATCTATTATACCTATACCTTGTATAATTACAGATCCGGATTCCGGAACTATTAAATAGAACCATATACTATTATTATCTGAATAGTTGGCGCACGGAGGTATCCAGCCACTGATATCTAAGTATCCAATATTATTATAAGTTAAAGGAATACAAGATGATCTATTAACAGACAATTGTATTGCATTACAAGGATAAATATTAATTTTTTCTATCATTTCATATTCTACTATATAATGGTCGATATTATCATGAATAAAATCTAAAGAATTATAAAGCGTTATATTTATATCTATAGTATTATTTGATTCTATAGCTATTAAATCAGAAACTATATTTTGCTTTTTTCTAGAATCTCTAAAAACAAATTGGTTTAAAGAACTATTTGATGGAATAAAATTATAAGTATAAACAGCAACTCCTTTACAAATACGAAGATCATCTATATATCCTCTAAATTCATTGCCTATTCTAACTTGACCGCTAAATCCTGACGAATATACTGTAGATTCTAATAAAATACCATTTAAATACATAGATATAATATTTGAGTCTCTAACAAGACAAATATGGTTCCATGTATATCCTTGTGCTGTTATAGTGTGTCCTCCACCTAAGATATAATTATCATTTCCAAAGAAAAATAATCCTCGATAATCGTCGTGTAACCAAAGACTATGATTACCAATAAATACAATTCCTGGCTGTCCACCATACAGGTCTTTTGGTCTGGTATCATATATCCAAAATTCTATAGTAAAATCTTCTTTTTCATCAATTACAATATTTTTATCTATTAATAAATAATCTTTCTCCTCAAAGTATCCACTACTTAATCCAAATTTATTTTCATCTTCACTAATTTTTACATTACCATAACAGGTTATTGGTAATTGGTATTTGCTACTATCTACAAAATTATTGGTATTATTCTGGCCCTCAAAATGTAGTAATAAAGATGCTGGTATACCATTAGGATCAGAATTATCAAATGGATTATTTGGTGGTATAAAGTCATTATCATAACGTGATATACCTTTGGTTATACGGAATTCATCAAAATATGCAAGAATATAACCATCATTTCCATTATCCGCACCTATTGCTAAAGGTAGACCATCATTTATGTCAGCCGACGAAGATCCTCCTCCGCAATAAATTCCATTAACATACATTTTTATCACACCACTACTACGAACTACAGCTATATGAGTCCATTCATTACTAGGTATAGAAATATTACCATTTAATGGTCCTGATGTTTCATCTATCCATACTAATCCATTATTATTATTAGTATCCAATATCCAGCGCCATCCGTTAGTATTTGGGGCCGTAGCCGTAGAAGCTATTGAGCCCCAAGTATAGGAACCAGAGATACTGCCTGTCCAATATAACCAGCACTCTATTGTAAAATCATTAGTTCTAAATAATATAGAAGAGCTATTATTTACAATAGCTTTTTTACCAGATGACGAACAATCCAAAGATTGTTCGAATTTACCAAGGTTATTTGTTATCGATGCTCCATTAATACCATTAACAATATTATTGTTTAATGAACTATCATATAGAGTTGTTGTTCCATTAATACCGTTCATATGAAGTAATAAAGAAACATTAGAATTATAGGGGTCATAATTTTCTAATTGAGTTGTTCTGGGAGTAAAATTAGATATATAAATTGCTTTATTATTATTTATAATCAATTCATCTATATAGCCTAATAATGTATATTGATAACCAGCTATAGGATGTTTTCCTATTATTAGAGGAGCATTTTCACTAACAGAATAATATGAGCCATTAGAGGTTGTTTGAATTTCTCCATCTATAAATAATGAAGTTAAGTTTCCATCATAAACAATTGCTAAATGATGCCAAGATTGTATACTTGGCACAGACGCAAATATCTCGCCATAAGAATTATCACTGTTTAACCATCTCCAATAAATATTTTCATTTTCTATTGACAACGTATACTGTATACCATTTATTGAGTTCCATTGATTAATCGAAGCTCCTTTTGATACTAAAAATTGATCAATATTATCTTCTAAATTAATAAATAATTCTATTGTAAATGGCTTATTATTTAAACCTAAATCTAAATTTATACTATCCTGTATTAAAAGATAAGAATTATCAACACCCGGTATATATAGACTTGAACTACCTAAATATTTCGTATTATTATCTAGTATCACACCTCCATATGGTGTGACTGTAAAATTATTTATAGAACTATCAATAAATGTTCCATCAGGATTAATGTTATCAAAGTGCATAAGTAAAGATGTGGTATAATTAGTTGAAATTATATCTAATAGAGTAGGAGTATTACTAGGCGTTATTGTAATTGTGGGTGTTCTGGTATTTGTTGGTGTTGTTCTTGGAGTGTGGGTATTCGTTGGCTCTATAAATGATGTACTTGTGGGAGTTAGTCCGGGAGTAGACGTACTTGTGGGAGTTAGTCCGGGAGTAGACGTACTTGTGGGAGTTAGTCCGGGAGTAGACGTACTTGTGGGAGTTGCAGTAGATGTTCTTGTTTGAGTTCTTGTATTTGTTGGTGTTCTTGTAGAAGTTTTAGTTTGAGTCGGTGTAATTGTTTGTGTTGGAGTGACAGTTTGAGTACTTGTTTGAGTTTGAGTTACTGTTGGAGTACTTGTTTGAGTTGGCGTAACAGTTTGAGTTGGAGTTAGTCCGGGAGTATTTGTTCGAGTAGGAGTCAAACTAATTGTCGGAGTTGCTGTTGGATCGTTTGTTGGAGTTGGTGTTTTTGTCGCTGTTTTTGTAAGAGCAGGAGTTTTTGTAGGAGTTATAGTTTGTGTATTACTTGGTGTTGTTGTTATTGTAGGAGTATTAGTAGATGTTACTGTAGCTGTTATTGTAGGAGTTGCAGTAGATGTTGAAATTGGTGGACATATTCTTGTTTGTGTTCTTGTTACTGTTCTTGTTGGAGTGGGAGTTCTGGTATAAGTTCTGGTTAATGTTCTCGTGGGTGTATTTGTACGAGTTAAAGTAGGAGCTATCGTTGGTGTTCTACTCGCATCAGGAGTAGGACACATAATCGATAGTGATTCTGTAGGTGTTACAGTTTGTGTAGGAGTTACTGTTGGGGTTGCAGTTTGTGTTACTGTTGGTGTTGGAGTTACAGTTTGTGTAGGAGTTACTGTTCGAGTTGCGGTCCTTGTAGGAGTTAGTGTTATGTCTAATATTTTATATAATGAACCAGAATCATTTATATTTTGAATAGAATCATCATTATTAATATCTGAATTATCATTATATATCATATATTATTAATTTTATATTGAATATATAAAATATATATTATTCAATACTTTCTATATTATTTGATAATGTTTCTTTTTTAACAGGACGCCCTCTTTTTTTAGATATTCCTAGTTTTCTTCGTTGTCTTCTAATCATTCCTGTTGTTATAGTTTCTCCAGTCATTTCACTAAGTTTTTCAGCTAAATTTTTATCATTATAATCATTAATATTATTTTTAATATATTCCAGCTCATTAGAAGCCCATTTTTTATAAGATCTCATAAAATTCTCCTTTTTTGACAAAAAGTGTAGATTAACTATGATATAGTAGTCATTTTTATTGTTGAGGCAAGATAATTATGGATATTCCTCCTATATATAATATAGTTGGTTCAGTATTAAAAGTTACAGCATCTGAAAATTTAGATATTTCTAAAGATCTATTATTAGATAGTAGCACATCGTTAGACCAACTAATCGAAAATCAAAAAGAGAATCCTGTTGAAAAAGATAAACAAAAAAATAGTAAAAAAGAATAAAAACCAAGAAACTAATGCCAATATAAATCAAGATACACTAAATGGTATTAGTGAAGAACAATTTTTATCCGCTATTGATAATATAACCAAAAATTTAGCTTATAAATTTAAGTTTGGTTATCATGAGATAGAAGATATGAAGCAACAAATAATAGTTTTTGCTTTAGAGGGACTTAAAAACTATGATCATAATAGACCACTAGAAAACTTTTTATGGACTCATGTTAGAAATCGTTTATTTAATTATAAGAGAGATAATTATCAAAGACCCAATAAACCATGTTTAAGTTGTCCATTTTATGATCCTTATTTAAAAAATAGTTCAAGTGAATGTTCAAAATTTACAAATAAAGATGAGTGTGAGCTTTACACCAGATGGTTTAATAGAAATAATTCTAAGAAAAAATTAGTACATTTTACTCCTATAGAAGATATTAAAGATTATAGTAATATTTTTTGCGAAAATAATATTTCATTATCTAATTTAGCATCAAAAGAAATTATAGATTTAATAGAAAGTAAATTAACTGGTGAATTAAGAACAATATATCTTAAACTTAAAAACGGATGTAAAGTTAACAATAGCGATAAAAGTAAACTCCTTAACTTTATTAAAACATATATATCCTATGAGTAAAAAACGTGGACAATTAAGCATATCAGAAGAAACATTTATTAAAAACAATGTATTTAATTTAACAATTGAACAAATTGCCGAATCTTTGAATAGAAACACTGATCCTATTGAAAGATATATAAAAGAAAATCAATTATATGAATCACAAGACTCTAAAGCAGAATATAACAATTTAAAAAATAAATTACATAGTAAAACATTTTGGAAAGAAATATCACGACAATTCGACGAAGAAACTGGTGAATTAGAATATTTTGAAGATGTTTGGATAAATTTAATTAAACAATTTAGAGAAGATGTTTTACCAGCAGAGGAACTTCAAATTAAACAGTTTATCACAATAGATATTCTTATTAACAGAAGCATGAAAGAACGTAAAAGACATATTAGTGAAACTGAAAAATTACAAAAATTAGTTGATCTAGAATATTCTAAACCAGAAGATCAAAGAGATCCTGCTCGTTTACTTAATTTGGAAAACCAGCTTAGTTTTTCTAGGAATAGTATAGCTAGTTATACAAATGAATATACTAAATTATTAGCTGAATATCAAAAAATTAGTAAAGATCTAAAAGCTACTAGAGAGCAAAGAATAAAAAGGATAGAAGATGGAAAAAGCTCTTGGGTTGGATTAATACGAATGCTAGAAGAAGAAGATATCAGAGAGAAAGAAGGACGAGAAATGTCTATTCTTAGTTTAGCCACAGATAAAGCCAGATCTAAATTATATGAATATCATGAGTATGCTGATTCTAAAATAGATATGCCTATTTTAAATAGTGAAAGTATAACACTAAGAGAAAAAAATGAGAAACTACAATGATCCACAATATAAATCATGGCGTCAAAAAATAAAAAAAAGAGATAACTATAGTTGTCGTTGGCCTGGTTGTTTAAGCAAAAATAAAATTCATGCTCATCATATTATGAAATGGAGCGATTATCCTGGATTAAGATATCATCCTAATAATGGTATATCTTTATGTAAAATACATCATGATATGATTAAAAATAATGAAGATAATTATATTTCTTTTTTTTTAAGATTAGTGCATTCTTTAGAGTCTAAATAATATATATAATTTTATGTTACTTATTAATATCTTAATTATTGTGTATATTTTTAGAGCAGATATAATATGATATGAATATAAATAATTTTACTATTATCGTTGATACTCGTGAACAAAAGCCTTGGACATTTAATAATTATACAGTAGCTAATAAAAAATTAGATACTGGAGATTATAGTATCGAAGGACTAGAAAAAATATTTACTATTGAGCGAAAAAGAAGTGTTAGTGAAATCGCTAATAATATTTCAGAAAAACGCTTCTACGATGAATTAGATAGGATGAGAGATTTTAAACATAAATTTATATTGTTAGAATTTAGTCTTAATAGTGTTTTAGATTATCCAGTAGGATCTACAGTACCTAAAAGACTATGGAATAACCTTAAAATAACTGGTAAATATGTTTTGAAATACTTAATAGAAATTAGTATAAAATATGATGTTCATATAATATATTGTGGATCTTCAGACAATGCTGAAGAAATGGCTATTTCCATAATGAAAAGAATGGTTGAAAAATATGCAAGATCACAAACTGAAAATTTATGAGGAAGCTTGGCTTGGACTTGGTGATCTTGATAAGTTAATTATCAATGACAATCCAATGATAGGCAGATCCAAATCCGATATAGAGAAACCAGATTTGCACCTATTAAGACTATTAAGAGATCCAAAATATTTAGGAAGCACTTGTAAACTATTATTTGACATAGAATTACATCCTATACAGATTGTTTTATTACAAGAATTCTGGTATACTCCTTTTCCAATGTTTATTGCTACTCGTGGTTTTGGTAAAAGTTTTATACTCGCCCTATATGCTTTGCTTAAATGTATCTTTATTCCCGGTACTAAAATTGTTATTGTTGGTTCAGCATTTAGACAAAGTAAAATTATTTTTGAATATATGGAAAATATTTGGAATAACAGCGCTATTTTACGTAGTATTTTTACTGGAAATAATGATGGTCCTAGAAGAGATGTTGATAGATGTACCATAAGATTAGGAGATAGCTGGACTATTGCCGTGCCTTTAGGAACAGGAGAAAAAATTAGAGGTTTAAGAGCCCATATAATTATAGCAGATGAATTTGCTTCTATCTCTCCTGAAATATACGAAACTGTGGTTTCGGGTTTCGCTGCTGTTAGTGCTAGCCCAATACAAAATGTTAAAGAAGAAGCTCGTAAACAGGCTATGATAGCAGATGGATTATGGACAGAAGAACTCGAAGATATTCAAATTAAAAAGAACAATCAGGCTATTATCGCAGGTACAGCGGATTATAGTTTTAAACACTTTGCATCATATTGGAAAAGATATAAATCTATTATAGAAAGTTGTGGAGATAAAAATAAATTAGAAGAATTATTTAAGGGAGAAATACCAGAAAGCTTTAACTGGAAAGATTATTCTATTATTAGAATACCCTATGAATTAGTACCTAAAGGATTTATGGACGATAAACAGGTATCTAGATCAAAAGCTACTATACATACTGGTATATATAATATGGAATATGCCGCATGTTTTACAGAAGATAGCGATGGATTCTTTAAAAGAAGTCTTATTGAGAGCTGTGTGTGTAATGAAACCAAACCAATAATTATTGGAGAAAAACCCATAATATTTGATGCATCAATAACAGGAAGCCCAAATCTGCAATATATTTATGGAGTTGATCCAGCATCAGAAAAAGATAATTTCAGTATTGTGGTATTAGAACTTCATTCAGACCACTCTAGAATAGTATATTGTTGGACAACAAATAGAAATAATTTTAAAGAAAGACAAAAAACAGGATTAGTTAAAGAATATGATTTTTATGGATTTTGTGCTAGGAAGATCAGAAGCTTAATGAAAACTTTCCCATGCTACAGAATAGGAATGGATGCTCAAGGTGGTGGAGTAGCTATAGAAGAAGCACTTCATGATCCTAGAAATTTGGAAGAAGGAGAAAGCCTAATATGGCCAGTAATAGAATCTACAAAATATAAAGAAACAGATGATAATCAAGGTCTTCATATTTTAGAATTAGTTCAATTTGCTAGAGCAGACTGGACTACTCAAGCTAATCATGGATTGCGTAAAGACCTAGAAGATAAAATTATTTTATTTCCAAGATTTGATCAATTAAGTTTAGCATTGGCTCTAGATAAAGAAAATCAAGATATTATGGAAACATCTTTTGATAATTTATATGATTCAGAAAGTGAGTGCATATTAGAGATTGAAGAATTAAAAAATGAATTAACTACTATTATTATGACACAAACTAGTGGTGGCTCAGGAGCTAGAGACAGATGGGATACTCCTGAAGTTAAAACTCCTAATGGTAAAAAGGGCAAACTAAGAAAAGATAGATATAGTTCACTAGTTATAGCAAATATGTTAGCTAGACAATTAAGTAGAAGTTCTGAGCCAATTCAATATGATATTATTGGAGATAATCTTGCTAATCTGGAAAAACAAAAAGGAACTATGTATAGAGGGCCTAATTGGTTTACAGAAGAAGCTAATAATAATATATATAGAGGTATTTACAGGTAAGCTGGTGTATATTAATATAAATCTATCGTAATACCAATGTAATACTATTATGCCTAGAAAAAAAACAAACCAAAACAAAAATATCAAAAATGCGCCTCCGGCTCAGCCAGAATTAGCCTATATAACATGGTCAGATGATACAGCTTCCAAGCAAGAAGCCCTAAAAGAAGCATCCAAAGGACTAGATGAATTTAGACTAATAGATAAAACAGTTGCTAATAATAGTAGATATCGTTTAGATTTTTCTAACTTAGAGCCCAATACTAGCGGTAGACCAGGTTTAACTAGACGAGATTATGATTATTTTCGTCCAGAAGAATCTATTCCCATATACATAAAATCGATTTTTCAAAAAGCGATAATAATGTATGATAGGGTAGGAATAGTTAAAAATGTTATTGATTTAATGGCAGATTTTGCTTCTCGCGGCATCAGACCGGTTCATCCCAATAAAAGAATAGAAAGATTTTATCGTAATTGGTTTGATAAGGTTAATGGTGAAGATAGAAGTGAAAGATTTTTAAATAATCTTTATAAAGTAGGAAATGTTGTTATTAATAAACAAACAGCTAAAATTACTGTTAAAATAGAAGAAAATTTATACAAGGCCACAGGAGCCACCGATATTATATTGGATAATGATGCAAAAACAGAAAAAAGAGAAATTCCATGGAAATATACTTTTATAGATCCAACCTATGTCGATGTAATAGGTGGACCTCTAGCTTCCTTTCTGGGAAATAGAGCATATTCTATTACTCTCCCCGCAGGATTACGACAAATTATTAATTCACCAAAATCAGAATCTGAACAAGAAATGTTGCGTCAACTTCCTCAACAAATACTAGAGGCAGCTTTAAGTAAAAAAGAGTACATACTAGATTCTGCTAAAACTTATGTTTGTCATTATAAAAAAGACGATTGGCAGACTTGGGCATATCCAATGACATATGCTATTATGGATGATATTAATATTATAGAAAAATTAAAATTAGCAGATCTTGCTGCTTTAGATGGAGCAATATCAAATATTAGAATTTTTAAATTAGGAAGCTTAGAGCATAAAATAGCTCCAACAGCTGCTGCTGCTAGTAAATTAAGCTCTATTTTAGAAAATAATGTTGGTGGAGGTACTATGGATCTGGTTTGGGGACCAGATTTAGAACTAATAGAATCAAAAACAACTGTTCATGAATTTTTGGGTGAAGCTAAATATATTCCACATCTTAATAGTATTTATGCTGGTCTTGGTATTCCTCCAACCTTAACAGGAGCTTATGGAGCATCAGGAACCACAAATAATTTTATATCACTAAAAACTTTAACTCAAAGATTAGAATATGGCCGTAAAAAATTAATTAATTTTTGGAAACAAGAATTTATAGCAGTACAAAAAGCTATGGGTTTTACTTATCCAGCTAAACTAGAGTTTGATAGAATGGATCTTAGTAATGAAGATGCAGAAAAAGCATTATTAGTTCAACTAGCTGATCGTAATTTAGTATCTGATGAAATGCTACAAAGAATTTTTGGTTTTGATCCAGAAATAGAACGAAATAGACTAAATAGAGAAAATAGAGATAGAAATAATGGTCGTATGATTAGAAAATCTGGTCCTTGGCATGATCCTCAATTGGAAAATTCATTAAAGAAAATAGCATTACAAGGAGGTTCAGTTTCACCATCTCAAGTGGGACTAGAACTGGAAAAGAAAAAAAGTGGAGAAAAAAATTCATTAGAATTAAGATCCGAATTAAATCCATCAAAAAATTTAAATAGTACACCCCAAATTGAAGATACTCCATCAGGACAACCTGGACAGGGTAGGCCAAAATTATCCAAAGACACCAAACCTAGAAAAAGTAAAACTTTTGTTCCTCAGACTGGCGCTTCTTTACATTTGTGGGCAATATCATGTCAAGATAAAATTTCTGAAATTTTAAATCCAATTTTACTAGAATTTTATAGTAAAAAAAATATGAGAAGTTTATCTAGTTTAGAATATGACGAGGCAGAAAAAACTAAAACTAAAGTATTTTTATCATTAGAACCTATGAAAAATATTGATGAAAATATTATTTTAGGTAAATTATCAATAATTAATGACTCTAATATTAATACAATATATAATGAATATATCAAATGGGCCAAAAATATCTCTATAAATTTATCTAAAACCTTAACCTCAGAAGAACACAAATATAATAAAGCCTATTTTTATAGCTTGGTGTATAGTTCTTAATAACCATTTATTTTTTGAAAGCTATAAAACATATGATTATATATAAATCAGAAATAGATGATGGTTTATCTGAAAAACTATATGCTAGTGCATTTGTATCATACGCATCTTTAGCATTCAAAGCTGATCAATTTGAAGAAAAAACCAAGTCTAATATTAAGAGTTTAGCTAATATTAATGATAAAGATTTATATTATGTTCAATCTATTTTAGTAAGTTCTTCATGGAATAAGAATGATGATATTTTTGATAAAGAAGAAGTATGGGCCGCTCGCAAAACACCAGAAGACAAACCAACTAATCTAGAACATGATGAACATAATATTATTGGTCATATTACCGCTAATTGGCCAATTAATGAAGATGGAGACATTATAGATGAATCAACACAACCAAAAGATTTACCAGAAAAATATCATATATTAACAGGATCAGTAATCTATACGGGATTTTCTAATACTGATCTTAGAAATAGAGCTTTAAATCTTATATCAGAAATTGAATCAGGAAATAAATATGTTAGTATGGAGTGTTTTTTCCAAGGATTTGATTATGGATTATTAAATAATAATAATGGAGAATATAGCATATTAACTAGAAATGAATCTACTGCTCATTTAACAAAATATTTAAGAGCATATGGTGGATTAGGACATCATGAAAACTATAAAATAGGTAGAGTGCTCAGAGATATAACTTTTTCTGGAAAAGGTTTTGTTAATAAACCCGCTAATCCAGATAGTATTATATTTAATTCTGACAATCTAAAAATTAGTAAAGGTTATATAATAATAGAACCTAATAATAATTATATTATTTTATCCGATAACAAAGAAAAAAATATCAATTTATCAAAAATAGGTGTAAGTAATTGTTACGTTAATTCTAAGGAGAATATTAATATGAATTCAGATAATCAAGTTGAAAATACCGAAACAAATACAGATTCTTCAAATCAGCTAACAGAGGCATTAAATCTAGTTTCATCATTAAAAAATGAACTAGCTCAAGCTCAAGTATCTTTAGCTGAAAAAGATAAGCAATTAGAAGAATATCTAAATAAGCTTAACTTAACTGATGAAGATCGTAAAACAATTCAAGCTCAACTAGACGAAACATTAGCTCGTGAAAATTCTACTGTTGAAAGACTAAAAGCTGAGTTAGTTGCTGCAAATGAACTTATCGCAGCTTATAAAGCTAAAGAAGAAGAAACAGCTAAAAAAGAGAAAAAAATGAAAAGAGTTTCTGATCTAATGGAAGCTGGTCTGGATAATGATACAGCAGTCTCAAGCGTCGAACAGTTTGAATCTCTTGACGATAATTCTTTTGATAATATCAAAACATTGATTACTGCTGTTAAAAAATCTCCTCTAACTAAAGAAGAAAAAGATCAGCTAGAGGATAAAGAAGAACAAGATGAAGAACAAGATAAAACAGAAGATTCAAAGTCTTCGGTAGTCTTAGCCGATGTATCTATTCTTGAAACAGTAGAAACAGAACAAACAGCTGATTTAAGTGTTGGTGGTGAAGTTGCAACATCCGAATCTTCAACACGAGCTGCTTTGGTAGATTTTGTGTATAATAGACTAGGCAAAAAACCACATAATAAGGGAGAGTAAATATGGCTCTAAAACCAGATCGTATTGAATCTTACACTGATATCTCATTTTTTTGTGATACAGTATCTGAGCGTGGCGGTATAGTATCCCATGTTACCGGCGGTAGCGGTGTAAGCATGGATGATGCTAATTCTGTTGTCAGATATGCGACTAATCAATCAGGCACTAAGCCAGCAGGCTTACTATTGAACGATGTTGTTAATATTGATTTAACTAGACAGCATATCAATTGGAATAAAGATGAAGTCCAAGTTGGTGGTAAAGTTACTCTGCTTCGTCAGGGTCAAGTAACAACCAATATGGTAGCTGCTGTAACTCCAGCAATTGGTGATGATGCATACTATGGCGCTAGTGGATTACTAACCAATGTTAGCACTAACAGTGTTAAGGTTGGCAGATTCCTAAGCGTCAAAGATGTTAATGGTTATGTTAAAGTTGACATCAATATTACCTAATTTTATAATGGAGAATAAACTTATGACCACAAATAGATTTGAACCCACACCAGAACTAACAGATCTTCTAGTACGTTCTGGTTCACAGAATAGAGAAGTTAGTTTAGCAGCCTGCCATGAGTTTGCTAAAGCTCTTGAGCTACCATTGCGTAAAGGTATTCTAAGCGGCGATATTCTAAGTGGTCTCTTTGAGCCAATCAAATTGGCCCCAGGAGCTACCCCAGAATTCCCACTAGACTTTCTTGCTCCAGGTAGCGAAAAAGATTTTGTTGCTTATGTTATTCCTAATCACGGTTATATCCCAGAAAGACATGTCGAAGGCGATTATGTCATGGTTCCAACATATGATGTTGGCGCTAGTATTGACTATCTCCTAAAGTATGCTCGTGATGCTCGTTGGGATGTTGTTGGTCGTGCTATGGAGGTTCTAGAGGGTGCTTTTGTTAAGAAGATGAACGACGACGGTTGGCACACATTGCTAGCCGCTGGTGTTGATCGTAACATTGTTGTATTTGATAGTGATGCTGCTAATGGCCAGTTTACAAAGAGATTAGTCTCTCTCATGAAAACAGTAATGAGACGTAATGGCGGCGGTAACTCTACAAGTATTAACAGAGGCAAACTGACTGACCTTTATATCTCGCCAGAAAGTATGGAAGATATCCGTAATTGGGGTATTGACCAAGTTGACGAGATTACTCGTAGAGAAATCTATGTTGCAGATGATGGCACTCTAAATCGTGTATTTGGTATTAACCTACATGATCTTGATGAATTGGGCGAAGGCCAGCAATATCAGCTATTCTATAGCGATATTCTCGGAGCTTCACTACCCGGTTCAAAGAGCGAGCTTGTTGTTGGCCTTGATCTTCGCAATCGTGATAGTTTCATTATGCCAATAAGAGAAGAAGTACAGATCTTCGAAGACGATACTTTACATCGTCAGCGTAGAGCTGGTTACTATGGACATGCTGAAGTAGGCTTTGCCGTGCTAGATAACCGTAGAGTTCTTCTAGGCGCCGTCTGATCCTAAGATCTGCATTATAGTGTTATGTAAATAAGAGAGCCAGAGGTATCTGGCTCTCTTTTTTTTTTAAGGGTGTATATTACAGATAATATCATATTAGTAAAATCAGAGACTAATTATTATGCCAGCAAGCAAATATGATTTTTCTATCGAGCAAGGAACATCTTTTAAATTAGCATTAACTTATAAAGATTCTCAACAAACTCCCATAGATATTACCAATTGGTGTGCTAGATTAATTTGGACAACAGATGATGGATCTTCTCAAGCTTTTAGTACAACTAATAATGATAATAGCATTTATAAGTTTGATATTATTGGACCAGATGGAAAACTAATATTACAAATACCAGCAAATACTACTAATCAGTTTTTATTTAATAAGGCTAAATATGATCTGGAATTAGAAAGTCCATATGATATGTATACCGGAGGAGGAAAAGAAACTATTAGATTATTATTTGGAACAATAAAAATTACTCCTAGATATAGTGAAACTAATACTCTATTAGATTGTCAAACATGAATGATTTTATTGTAATAGTAGAAAATAATGAACCAAATACTATTTCTATAGAAACTAGTTTTTTAGACAATATAGATACCATAGAAATAGAAAGATTTTCAGCTCCTAGTGTAAATATATTAAGTGCTTCTACTATTATTAATGTTAGTGATTTACCTGATATTCCTTTTAGTAAAATAACAGGAAATTTGGATGTATCAAGAATAAGTAATTTGGATGCTTATCTTAATAGCTATACTTTTGATTGCGGCACACCATAACTTTTTTATTTTAATGGAGAATACATCATGCCAGCCCTCACCACTATTCAGTTAAGAAGAGGAACATCAGCTCAATGGGCTAGTTCAACAAATGCATTAGCTCAAGGAGAAATGGGCTATGATACCACGATTAAAAAATTCAAAATAGGAGATGGTACTAGTTTATGGTCTAGTTTACCATGGGCAAATATAACAGGATCAGATTTTGTAGCTGGTAGCGGTATTAATTTATCTTATAATTCGCCATCAGGATCAGTAACAGTTTCAGTATCAGGATTATCATCATCTTCTATTAGCGATTTTAATAGTAGTGTTAGCGGATTATTACCTGTTAAAAGTATCACAGCTGGTAATAATATTACTATTACTCCTTCTGGAGACAAAAATTTTGTTATTAGTTCACCAGTAAATTCAGCTACTGTTCAGGATCTTATAGGATCCACTATAGTTGCAGGTAGTGGCATAAGAACAAGTTATGATAGTATTAATAAGGTAGAAACTATATCGGTTAGCGGATTAAATGCTTCTTATATTAGTGATTTTAATACTACTGTTAGCGGATTAGTAAATGGTATATATGCTCCATTAGTTAATCCAGCTTTAACAGGAACTCCCACAGTTCCTACAGCAGCTGTTGATACTAATACTAATCAAATAGCTAGTACCTCATTTGTTCTTAATCAAGCATCATCTAGCACTCCACTAGCTAATGGAAGTGCTGCTGTGGGTATTTCAACAAGATATGCTAGAGCTGACCACGTTCATCCAACTGATTCATCAAGAGCAGCTTTGTCTGGTGCAGTATTTACAGGATCAGTTTCTATTCCTAGTGGTACTGGTAATTTTAATACTTTAACAGTAAATAATACTTCTGTTAGTGTTAGTGGTCATACTCATACATCAGCAAATATTACAGACTTTAATAGTGCTGTTAGTGGACTATTAAATGTAAAAAGTTTGGCTCAAGGAAGTGGTATTGGAATAGTTAATAATGCTGGAGTTCAAACTATTAGTGTTACTGGTATTCCAAGTTCTTTTATAACAGATTTGGGCAACTTAGCTACTACCCAAGTTATTGGCAGAACAGGAATTGCTCTAACATATGATTCTGTTAGTGATATTATGTATATTGATGTTTCTGGGGTGTCTTTTAGTGGACATAAACATGTTTGGGGTGATATTACTGATGCTTCAACTAAAGCCTCATTAACAGAATTATCTTATTTATCCGGTGTTGTTCCTGGATCAGCAAGTGCTAGTAGAGCTTTGGTGGTAGACTCTAGTAAAAATTTAACAGGTATTAATAGTTTAATTACAGCTAGTGATTTAACTGTTGGAGGTAATCTTACTGTTCAAGGAACCACAACAACAGTTAATAGTACTACTGTTAATATTGGTGATAATATAATCAGAGTTAATACTAGCGGATTAAATACTGGTGGGCTAGAAGTTTATACTGGTAGTACTACTCAATCGGTATTATGGAATAATACATCTAATAGATGGGAATTTAGTGGTGGAAATATTTATACTAGCGGTAGTTTTATAGGAAGTTTAAGCGGAAATGCTAGCACTGTTACTAATGGTATTTATACTACAGATGTTGGAACTGTTACTAACTCTATGTTGGCTGGTAATATAGCTAATAGTAAATTAGTAAATAGTTCTGTTACTATTGGTTCAACCCCAGTAGCTCTTGGTTCAACAATAACATCAATATCTGGACTATCAACAGTAACATCTAATACTTTTGTTGGATCTTTGAGCGGCACAGCCACCAATGTTATAACTAATGCTAATTTGACGGGTCCAATAACTAGTATCGGTAATGCTACTACCATATCATCAGGAGCTATAGATAACTCTCATATTAGTTCATCTGCTGGTATATCTTATAGTAAACTAAATCTTTCTAATAGTATAACTAATAATGATATTAGTAGTAGCGCAGCAATAGCTATTACTAAATTAGCTAGTAGTGGAATTACAATAGGATCAACATTTTATAGTTTAGGATCAACAGTTTCATCATTAAGTGGCTTAACCAGTATTGGTGGATCTAGTTCGTCAAGCCCCACCACCTTGTCATACTGTGTTATTGATGGCGGTACACCCTGATTTTACCAAAATAAAAGGAGAATAATTTATGGTCTCATTTTTTAGTTTTGGTAATAAATTTAAATTTAATTCAAATACTAATAAAGTTGTAATATCAAATAATAGTTTGCTCAATACTAATTCAGCAGCTATAGGAGCAGCAGCATTTTGGAATGGTGGGTTAAATTTTAATAGTGTGGGTACTAATGGTAAAAGTAGTAGTTATGGGACTTTTGATCAAACAGGATTAGCTTGGGAATGGTGTGATGCTAATTCTACTAGTAACACATATAAGGTTATTCGTGGAGGAGATATTAGTAATACTGGTGGAATAGCCAACTACTATAATAGTGATAAAAGTAAAAGATACTTAAAAACAACAACTGGAGGAGATACTAATCCGGTATCTTTTGTAACATCTCCTAATAGAAACAAAGGAAAACCACAAGATCAAGATTGGAGTGGTCGTATAGTATCAATATCTAATCCACTCAGTTTAAATAATTATGTTACTATAGGAAATACTAATAATTCTAGTGATACTAATGGATATGGATCAGTTAGCTATTCTTACCAAATTAGCAAATATTTATTAACTAATGATGAATATTGTGCATTTTTAAATCTTAAAGCGGTTTCTGATCCTAATCAGTTATATGCCACTCAAATGAGTACCGAAAGAGTAGGAGGCATAGTAAGATCAGGGGTCTCAGGATCATACTCATATTCTGTTAAAACTAATATGGGTAATAAACCAGTATATTTTTTAAGTTGGTTTAGTTTAGCTAGATATTGTAACTGGCTACATAATGGAATGGGCTCAGGATCCACAGAAACTGGAGCATATACTCTTAATAATGCTTTAACTGGTATTATTAATAAAAATGTTGGAGCTAATTATTATATACCAAATGAAAATGAATGGTACAAAGCTGCATACTATAAAGGAGGCAGTTCTAATGCTGGATATTGGAAATTTGCTACACAAAGCGATAGTATTCCTCAAATAGTCGCATCAACATTAAATGGTGATGGAACTATCAGAAATGTTAGCATAAAACCAGTTAATACTATAGGATCTAATGTTAGCGTAACTGGTATTAATGATAGTATATATAATGTTGGTATATCAATAAATTATGCTCAAATTAGTAGTAGCGGAGTTACAAAAGTTACTCCAGTAACATTAAATGATCCTAAATTACCAGTTAATTTTAGTTTAAGTAATAGTTTAGGCAAATATAATATATCTACTACTTCATCAAGATCGGGTAATATTGATATTTGTTTTACTTTACCATCTACTATTAGTTTAAGTACTTTTAATAAAACTAAAGTATTTCATACCTCATCTGGAATTACAACTAATGTTACCATAACCACAGGAGCTAATGCTCCAAATTTCTCTAATAAAACTATATGTGCTAGAGTTAGTAATTTTAGTGATTTTCATATTATACCAGAAAATGATAATTTTAATTATGCTATTCCTTCTAATGTTAGTGGATCAGTTAGTAATGGGAGTGTTAATTTAAACTGGAATATGAGTGATACTACAGATATATTTGATTATAGCATTAAATATAGTAGTGATAGTGGTAATAGTTGGAGTGAGTATAATCATTTACCAAATTCTGGTTTATCATTAGTTGTTGATGGATTAACCAACAATACCTCATATCTATTTAGCGTGGCAGCTATTGGATTATCTGGCATAGGTAATTATTCATCCTATAGTTCATCATTAACTCCAGTAGCTAGTGTTCCTGATATTGTTACCGGATTGTCTGGATCCCCAAATATTAATTCTGTAGATTTAATTTGGAATGTTCCAAATAACAATGGATCAAATATAATAAATTATTCTGTTCAATATAGTAGCGATAGTGGCTCAACTTGGATTTCATCAAATGATCCGTTATATTTGTTTGCTGATGATGTTTCAACCACCAGAAATTTAACAGTTACAAACTTAAATTCTTCTAATAGTTATATTTTTAGAATATCTGCTATTAATAGTATTGGTTCTGGAAATTATAGTAGTTATAGTAATAGTATTATTCCATTAAGCAATATACCAAATTGTGATTTTGTTATTAGTGATACTATAACTATTAGTGCTACTCCTACAGTAACACCATCACCAACACCAACAAATACTCCTGCTCCTAAATTTACTCCTATGTCAGTTTTACTTACAACCGGTGATACTTATACAGTACCATCCGGTGCTACTACAATGAAGGCTTGGGCGGTGGGTGGTGGCGGAAAAAATGTTGGCGGTGGTGGTGGAGGCTGCGCATACAAAACGTGGTCTGTTACTAGCGGCCAAACAATTTCCTATACTGTGCCATCTGCAAGAACAACAACAAATGGCAATGGAGGCTCGGCCACTGTTACCGCATCTGGGGTCACTATTACAGGCGGGGGAGGGGGAGGGGTAGGTTACTTTCAGCCCGGAGGAGGTTTCTCGGGAGGTGACGGAGGCGCTAATGGCGGTTCCGGTGGTAGTGTCGAGGGAGGAAGTTATGGTGGCGCAGTGGGCGGAAATAGCGTTACGGCCTCTTGCGGCAGGAGAACAATGACCGACGTATCTGGACTAAAAGCCGCACTATCTCTTGCGGGTGTAAATACCACCGAAACCTGCGGCAGCACGGCTGCATTTGGCAGCGGCGCATATGGAAGCAAATATGCAAACCCCAGTTTGCTAAGTCCCGGCCTTGGCGGGGGGGCGGGGGAGGAAAATTATGGTCATACTAATTCAGGTGCAGGGGGCGGCGCGGTTGTGCTGTATTTCACATGAGCGAGATTCTTCGGGCACCTAACGGAAACGCAATTCTGTTGACCCCTCGCGGCGGATCGCATTCGCTAGCGACAGTTGCAATGCAAGTGTTCTGGCAGAATTCATTTGTTGGCGAGCAGGGTCATCCTGCGTGGTACTTCGGGGAGCAGGAAGCATGGACGGGCACCAATCGAAATGTAGGCATCATCGTCCGCAACCCAATTGAACGCTTCCGCAGCACGGTCGCTCATCGACCAGAGTTGACGCTGGAGGAACATCTCGCGCAGCCCGTCTACGGTCCGCTGACGAAGGGCAACTTTGCCCGTTACTTCCGCTTCGAGGATCAACTCAACGAAGCCGCCGAATGGTTGGGCCTGCCGACGCCTCTACCGCAGGAGGACGCGAGCGACCCGGCACTCAAGCCGACGCTCACCGCAGAGCAAGAGGCCCGCGTGCGCGAACTCTACGCCGATGACATCGCCCTCTGGCAGTCCCTCCAGCCATAACGCGCATGCTCCGCCCCCTCTACGCCCTGTTCGGTGCGCTGGCCGCCGCGAGCCTCACGGCGTGCCTGCCGCTCGGCGAGATGTGGCTGATCGAGCAGACGCCGCTGGTGCGATGGATGGCGGCGGACCCGGAGTACGGATACGAGACGTATCGCTCGCTGGGCGTCGTGCTTCCGTGGCTCGCGACTCACAACGGCATCGCGGGCGCGGCAATCGGGTGGTGGTGCGGTGGACGGCAACTGCCAGACAGCAGCAATCGCCGGTAGCGTGGGTGTAGGCATTTAGCCGGGCACGACCCGGGCCAGGAGGACACATGAGCCAGGTACGGATCCGCACGAGC